>OOAT01000006.1_pt1 | contig 276672 bp, 245 predicted proteins | sample 1671441 | NCBI WGS metagenome assembly OOAT01 (sample SAMN06348157, study PRJEB24527) | human gut metagenome | biome: human gut; feature: ankylosing spondylitis patient; material: feces | host: Homo sapiens | place: China | collected 2015-10 | reverse complement strand
ACTCAATTCTATCACTATATCTTTCCGCATTTCACTTTTTTGTAGTAACTTTGCACGTCAATTAGCATGAATATGGAAGAAAAAAACTCTCAAGTAATATTCGATAAAAATGCAGTCGAGTTTGTGACAGTGGCTGCCGAGTTCTGTGGATTTATGGAACGTGTTTCCGATATGCGCTGTCGGGATTTCGTCGACAAGTCCCTGAAACTCCTTCCCCTTTTATACCTGAAGGCTTCGTTGCTTCCTGCTTGTGAGCGGATGGAAGATGCCGACCCGGAAACCTTCGTGACCGAGACCGATTACGAAGTGCTTCGCGGCTCCATCGCCTCTCTCTTGGGCGAATACGATGACTACCTCGAAGTGTTCCTTGATGACATGGCCTATAGTGATACCCCCATTCATCAGAACATCTCCGAAAGCCTGGCCGACATTTACCAGCCCATCAAGGATTTCATCTGCGTGTTCCAGTTGGGCCTGGAGCACACCATGAACGACTCCTTAGCCATCTGCCGTGAACTCTTTGCCGAGTTCTGGGGACAGCGCCTGGTCAATGTGATGCGTGCCCTTCACGACGTGAAGTACCGCCAGCTTTCGCACAGCAGTCAGGAAGAGGAAGATTCCGCACTCTACGAAGATAACTGCACCGAAGAAGAACTCTACGAAGGCCTTGACATGGGCGATGACGAATAACCCTAAACCCGTAAACTGAATGGTAGAATTACAGAGTAAAATAGATAAGAAAATCGTTGCGGAGTTACCCAAAGTCTCTTTCCCCGGTCGCATCTTCGTGATTTACACCGAGGCCGAGGCCCGCAAGGCCATCGATTACCTCAATACCCATGTACTGGTGGGGGTGGACACCGAAACGCGCCCTTCATTCCGGAAGGGAGCCGTCAACAAGGTGGCCCTCTTGCAGGTCTCTACTTACGACACCTGCTTCCTGTTCCGCCTGAACCACCTCGGGCTGCCGGACTTCTTGGAAGAGTTCCTTCAGAACGACGTGCTCAAAATCGGCCTGTCGCTGAAAGATGATTTCGCCATGCTGCGCCGCCGCAACCAGAAAGACCCGCGCATGGGCAACTGGGTGGAGCTGCAGGACTACGTGGCCTCTTTCGGCATCGAAGAAAAGAGCCTGCAGAAGATCTATGCCCTCCTTTTTCAGGAAAAGATTTCCAAGAGCCAGCGCCTGTCCAACTGGGAGGCCGACACCCTGACCGAGGCACAGCAGCTGTATGCTGCCACCGATGCCTGGGCCTGCGTACGCATCTACCAGTACCTGGAAGAGCTTCGCCTTTCGGGCAAGTACCGCGTGATACGCACGGAAGCCCCTGAACACATTCTCGAAGATTAATCACTTAAACCATACAAATGAGCTATAAGAAAGTATTTCTCAAACCCGGAAAGGAAGAATCGCTCAAGCGTTTTCATCCCTGGGTCTTTTCCGGCGCCATCGCCCGCGTGGAAGGAGAGCCGGAAGAAGGTGAAGTAGTAGATGTCTACACCTCCAAGAAAGAATTCATTGCCTGCGGACATTTCCAGATTGGCAGCATCGCCGTGCGTGTGCTGTCCTTCCGTCAGGAACCCATCGACCACGCGTTCTGGGTACGCCGCCTGCAGGTGGCCAAAGACCTCCGCTGTGCCTTGGGCGTGTTGGGCAATCCTCAGAACAACACCTACCGTCTGGTACACGGCGAGGGTGATAACCTGCCCGGACTGATTATCGACGTGTACGACCATACCGCCGTCATGCAGGCACACTCTGCCGGCATGCACCTCGACCGTATGGCAGTGGCCGAAGCCCTCGAAGAAGTGATGGGCGACGTCATCCAGCACATCTATTATAAATCAGAAACCACACTGCCCTTCAAGGCCGACCTACTGGCTACTGAGAACGGCTTCCTCAAAGGCGGAAGTCCGGAGAACGTGGCCATGGAGAACGGACTGAAGTTCCACGTAGACTGGCTCAAGGGACAGAAGACCGGTTTCTTCGTCGACCAGCGTGAGAACCGTGCTCTGCTGGAACGCTATGCCAAGGGCCGTAACGTGCTTAATATGTTTTGCTACACCGGTGGCTTCTCGTTCTATGCCATGAGGGGAGGAGCCAACCTCGTTCACTCGGTAGACAGCTCTGCCAAGGCCATCGACCTGACCAACGAGAACGTATCCCTCAACTTCCCCGGCGATACCCGTCACCAGGCCTTTGCGGAAGATGCCTTCAAGTTCCTCGACCGCATGGGCGACCAGTACGACCTGATTATCCTCGACCCGCCGGCCTTTGCCAAGCACCGCGATGCCCTGCGCAATGCCCTTCGCGGTTACACCAAGCTCAATGCCAAGGCCTTCGAAAAGATACGTCCGGGCGGCATCCTCTTTACCTTCTCCTGTTCGCAGGTGGTGAACAAGCAGGACTTCCGTAACGCCGTGTTTACCGCAGCTGCACAGAGCGGACGCAGCGTGCGCATTCTTCACCAGCTCACCCAGCCGGGTGACCATCCGGTCAACATCTACCATCCGGAAGGTGAATACCTTAAGGGACTGGTGCTCTACGTAGAATAATTCTCCCCAAAAGGGATACAATAAAAGAAGCTGTTTCACTGTCGGAATGCTCCGTGTGTGAAACAGCTTCTTTCGTATCTTCTCCGGATGTGTCTCATCCGAACAGCTTGCCAAACAAGCCCTGTCTTTTCTTCTTCTCCTGTTTCCGGCGTTCGATGCCCTCTTCCAGCCTTTCATCCAGCGTTTCGGCCACCAGATCCGCAATTTTCAGGCGGTAATGTATGATGCGGTAAATGCTTCCCCAGTCGAGCATTCCCCCCAGATTGCGGTCGTCAATGAACACATCCGCCTTCAGCTTCCGCGAGAAATGCTGATGCGCCTCCTGTTCCTCCGGATAGTTCGTATTGACCGCATAAAATTCCACTCCATGCTGTCGGCAGAAATCCACGGCCTCTTCCAGCAGCTTGTCCTCTCTTACAGTCCACAAAATCAGCCGATGCCCCTCTTTTTGCAGCATTTTCAGTGTGTCAAAGGCAAAAGGCTTTTCCCGTCCGATTTCCGGATAGCGGTGTTCCACAATAGTACCGTCAAAGTCAACAGCTATGATCATATCTAAATTCGTTTAAAAAGTTACGTAAAAAAGGTTAGTTTGCAAATGTAAGAGAAAGAATGAAAAAAAGAAATCGCCGCATCTCCTTTTTCAAGGAGGTGCAGCGATTTTCTATGATTTTAGTGTTTTTTTTATTTTGCCATGCGGATGATAGCGGCGCGGCTCAGACGCGGATTTTCGCGGAACATAGTGTCAACACCACCTTTGTATTCCATTGTCAGCTGATCCTTGTCTACACCATATTTATCTACCAGTGTGTTGTATACAGCTTCTGCTCTCAGCTTGCTTAGGCGTTCGTTGAATTCAGCCGAACCAGTCTGCTTGTCAGCATATCCTGTGATGATGAATTTGTTTTCAGGATACTTCTTGATCAGGTTTGCATAAGCTTCCAGGTTCACTGCTTCTTTTTCGCTCAGGTAAGCCTTGTTGATGTCGAAGAACGCTACATATTCAGTTGCATCCGGCAGCTTGTTGCTAGCCTTGGTTTCAGTTACAACCGGCTGGTTACGTTTTTCTTCTTCCAGTGCATTTACGCGGTTTCTCAAGCTGGCATTTTCTTCGTTCATGCTCTTAAGCTGATTCTGTACAGCCTGCATTTCAGCAGCCGAGATACCAGTACCCTTAGTCCAGTCTCTGCGGTTGAAGCGGTAAGTTGCACCTACCATGATGGCTGCAGAACCTTCCATATTCTTTCCGCCACGGATACCGTCCATCACGTCGTTGTTGATGTTTCCTTTCAATTCCAGGTTCAAGTCCCAAGCCTTGTTCAAACGGAAACGGTTGATGAATCCGATACCTCCTGACAATTCGTTTTCGTTATTGTCGATGCCGCGCAGGTAACCGATGCTTACGTAAGGAATTGCGTTGTACAATCTGTCTTCACGGTAGCCGCAGAACAGGTTGGTGAAGTTCAGCATTACATCACCGTGCAAGTGCAGGATTCCCCATTTGGTGCGATACACGTTGGTGTCTACGCGTTTGTAGGCAAAACCAGCATCTTTAACTGAGTAACCTTTAGCCTGGTAGCCGCCGAATCCCGCTCTCAGTCCGATAACTGGAGTAAACCATTTTCCTACATTGATTTCGAATGTCGGAGTAATCAGTTTGCCGGCTTTTCCTTTTGAAATGTAGTCGCCTACATACATCTGCGCACCGATGTTGGCTCCTACAAACAAGTTGTCGCCAAACAAGTTGGTCTGTACAGTGTATTTTTCAATCTTTTCTACGTTGCTGTTTTGCTGCGTGTTTTGCGCCATTGCACCTACACCTGTCATCAGTGCAATAGCCAGAATGTAAATTCTACTATTCATATTCATGTAATTATTAATTCTGCGTCAAAGATAATACAATATTTCCAAACCGTGATAAGGAATGATAAGATATCTATCAAAATGTGTGAGGTTTAATAAAAAAACTGCCTAAAAGTACAGGTTCACCCCTAAATTCGCATACGGAAGCAGGGAGATTCCCTTCTCCGTCAAGGTTCTGGCCCCCGGGGTGATGGCTCCCTTGTAGCCCCTCAGCACTTCTTCCGCAAAGACACCCCATTGGTCATTTATCCGCACGGTTTCTTTCAGCCCGGCCTGTACGCCGAAATAGTCCTTTTGTGCCGTTCCGTGGTGCGTGTATAAAATACCCGCCAGGCCTTCCACCGTAAAGATTCTTTCCGGGTTATACGCTGCGGCCAGGGTGCTCAGGTCTACCAGGTAGTCCGCTCCGAGGGTAAAGGGATATACATGCTTGCTCACACTGTAAGGATAATGCGCCATTTCGATGTATCCTCTAACCGATGAGTATTTGCTCCATCTTCTTCCATACCCCACATAGAATTGTTGTCCCAGGTGCTTCATCATGGCCTTCAGCTGCTGGTCTCCGGTACGCATCGGGTAATTTGCTCCCATGCCGACCGATACAAAGTTATAGGGTTCAAACAGGTATTGGTGACGGGTAATACATTCTTCGCGTCTTCTGTACTGCACCCCCATTTCTATGCTCAGGTTCTGCATGCGGCGTTTGCTGCTCGTTCCGTGCAAGAAATTTTGCGTATAGCTGTTCTTGCTCCAGCGTGCCTGCCCGAATACGCCGATGTGGTCGTTTACGGCATACACCAGCTGTCCTCCGAGTGTCGGTCCGGTGAAAGGTCTGACTTTGCGGGCGTAAGTCGCTCCCCGGTGTGCCACGAATCCGGCTTCCGCACCTCCCATCAGGTTCACTTCCAGTCGGGGGTCAGTCACCCGGTCGTCGAACAGACGGTTCAGGTTGACCATAGCCTCCAGTCGCACGCCTCCGTAGCCTTCTTTTATCTTTTCAGTGCCCTTCTCGGAGAGGGTATTATGCACTCCGGCAAATAAAGTTCCCCTTATCCCGAAAGGCAGGAACCATTTTCCCATGCTGATACCCATTACCGGACCTACGGGTTCCAGTACCCCGTTCATTATCGGTGCCTTTCGTATTCTGGCAGAATAATCTCCCTGAATACCCGCATAAATTTCGTAGAACAGGTTGTCCAGTGCGCCGGAGTTGGCCGAAGGACCGGAAGTCTTGTTCAGTCCGGTAAACCGGTAAGTCAGTCCGGCCATCGCCTGGGCACCGATGTCATATCTCTTCTGTGACTCCAGCCCGTTGATGCCGTCGGTAAAAAGATTCACCCTCGGTTCCAGAAACAGGTCCAGGTGGTTGTGCAGATGGTAGTTCACGTGCAGTCCGCCGTGTATGCCTCCAGCTACGAAACGTTCCTTTGAAACCTTGTTTTTCGTCCCGTAGATGCCGATACCCAGTACCGTTTCCAGGTCCCATCGCAGGTCGTCCTTGTAGCCCCTCAGGTAATCCAGTATCCGGAACATGTGCGCTATTTCCACGCCGCCTCTTCCAATCTGTTCGTTCACCGCCCCTTCTACGGCCAGACGGTAACTGTTGAACGAGGTTACATCCTTTGTGAAGGCGATACCGAATTCTTTGGAGTAGGGGCCTGCCGCTCCGCCTCCCAGTTTCCCGGCACCAGCAAAAATCGACAAGGAAGAATTCCATCCCCTGGCCTTGGGGTCAATCACCCTTCCGGCAGGGATATACCTTTTCTGTCTCACATAATCCATCGCGTTGAAAAAGCCGGTTTTTACCGAATCGGCTGTGGCATCCTGTGCGAGGATGGTTTCCGTTCCGCCCATCCACAAATAGCCGAGGGCAGCTATATATAAAGTCTTTCTGTTTATTTTCATGATTACTGATTCTTATACATCTCCAACGCCGTTTCCACAATCTCTTTCGTGAATTCACCGTCGTTCTGGGCAGTGACAATCATCTTCTGGTCCCGGTTGAAACATCTCACCAGATACAGAGCCGCTTCCGTCAGTCCTACGTCTCCCTTTCTGGCTTCCGTCACCGCCTTCAGGTACCATTTCACCGGACTCTCGTCCGCCATCTGTTCCAGCGCCTTGTCCGCCTGCGCGTTTCCCTGTGGCGTTTCCAGTGCCAGGTTCATCACCGCCTCGTTCTGTACGGACGACTGGCAGATGGTGCGGAAGGTCTCTGTAGCTCGCTGCGTCTCTTCAGGCGTATTTCCTCCCTGGAAATAGCCGCCCATGGCCCATGCGTATGCCTTCACCAGGTCAAATTCCTTGTAATCCGCCGGAATCAGCTTGGCCATGACACTGGCATTCTCAAAGTCGCCCGCTTTGATGTACATGCACAGCTGGTTCACCACCACCTCAATCGGGTTGATAATCTCCGTTCTTCCCGTATCCATGTTTTTCCTTTCATAGTTCACGGTAAAGATGGTACGGTCTATCAGCGGTTCCAGTATCTGCGTGTCGGTCACATCCTTTTCCAGGTACAGCTTGGCCAGCGTGTTTCCGGCCAGCACCCATGGACGCTTCATGCTTAGCGATTCTTCGTATGCCTTGCGTGCCACCGCCTCCTTTTCCTGACTGTCCTTCAGCAATTGCAGCAGCTTCCAGTATTCATACCGGGTGTACATCCCGTTCAGTCCTTTTCTCCGGTAAGCCGCCATCACCTCCTTGTCGGTCGGTTCCCGGTAGATGTCATAACGGCACAGGTACTTCACTTGTCTCAGCTGCTCCAGGTAAGGCACAATCACCGTACGGTAGTCCTTGGAGGCCTTGATTCGCTGTCCCTGCCGGTTCATCTGGTCGGGCAGTTCTCTTACAACCTTTCTGATGAAACCGGCCGTTTCCATCAGGCTGTCCTTCTCCAGCAGTTCGGCCACCTCGTTCCATGAAGCCACTTCCGCCTGCGGGTTCTGATACACGCGTTCGGCTACCGCATGGGGGAGTACCCCGATAACCTCCTGCTGAATCCGCTGCATACGTTTCTGGGCCAGCTGCAGATTTTTCTGGTAATATCCTTCTGGCGATGCCTTGCCGATGACGTGAAACTCTTTCAGCAGGGCGCCGGGCTCGTTCAGAATCAGGTTCAGTTTCTTCCGTATTCCGGCCAGACTCTCCTGGTTCTTCGGGTCGTCCGTCAGCCGGTCCGAGTTGATTTCAAAGCTGAGCTCCACCTGGTCCTCCGTGTCAAACTTCTCTACCTGTGCCTTCTCCGGATATTTTTGGAAATCCATATCCAAGGCTATCAGGTCATATTGCAGAAATTTCAGGGGGCGCTTGTTCTCGCATGTATTAATCTGATACGTCTTTCTGAACGGAACATTGTTGTAGTCCTCTATACAGAAGTCCGCATAGCAACTGTAATTCACGTTCGGGTCGGGCACCGTCACCGTGTCTTGCCATTCAATCACCATCCGCTCATTCACCAGCGGCCGTGACTGGATATAAGGCTCCAGAGCATCCCTTTTCAGGTCGTACCCCATTCGTCGGGTCTGGGTCAGGTGATATTCCTTGCCGTCGTATACCAGTGGTTTCAAGAAAGCCACCGTGTCGTTGGTCGTACAGTTCAGTACATACGGCTGTACAATCAGACGCGAATACTTGTTGCCTTCTCCATGTGGGACCAGAAACGTATTATAAGGATAAAAACGGTTACCTATCAGTCGGCTGGCCTTCGGTTCCGGCTGAATCTGCTTCAGCTCTCCCGTTACCACTACCTCCTTCAGATAGATACCGTCATCCACTTCTACGTCTATTTTCATGCGGTTGCTCACCTTTTCCAGAATGGCCTTGTTCAGGCCCGCTTTGAACACCAGTGCCCCGTTGTCCGGCACCAGAATCTCGTAATACCCGTTGGCATCCGTTTCCGCCCTTTCATCTTCGTTCATGAACAGTGCGAAATTGGTATTATCCTTGTCCAGACTGTTCTTCAGGTCCTTTGCGGCCGCCACTGTCTTGCAGCTATATACATAGACCACGCTTCCCGAGAACGGAACCTTCTTTTTCTTGTCCGCAATGTTGTAAACCGTGCCGCTCACCTTGATCATTCGCTGCGCCCATCCGCTTGCGGGGGCAGCAGTCAGCAGCATCGTAACCAGTACATATTTCCCGATGCGGCTTATTCTTTTCCTATTCATACGCTTCAGCTTCTTAGAATAAATAGCAGCATGACACCGCTATTTCTGTCGGCACACACTTCACTCCGTTTGCATTATACTCTTCTTTTTTCAGGTATGTACCCTCCGGATATTTCTTCTCCCTGTACCACAGAGCACCCACTCCGGCCGAGAATTCCAGGTTGAACCGTTTACTCAGCGGCCAGGCATAGCCGTATGTCAGTCCCGGTCCTGCAGCTTCTCCCTGGTGCGCCTTTCCCTTGTGCACCACCGTATACCTTAGTCCGCTTACAGATAAGCCGATGAACGAGCGCGTCATCGGCCTTCCAGAAATCCAATACCTGAACTCCGCCTGTGCCCCTTTTAACTGGGCATCCAGCGGCGTCTTGTTTAGTCCGTAAAACACAGTCCCTTCCAGACTGAATTTGGAAGCTGTCACCAGCTCCATTGAAATGTTCGGCGTCAGGTTCCCCCACAGCAGTGCGTTCGTTTTCACCGCGGCCAGCTGTGCATGAGCCATGCCGCAACCGGCCACCCATGCTCCCAGGCAGATACCCCGCCTTAAAAAATGATTCATAAAACTTTGGTTATAAATAAATTTTCATTAAGTCTTAGTATGCGTTCTTTTCCCCATGTATAGCATTCATCACCGTTTTATAGATGATAAACAAGTCCAGGCCGAAGCTCCAGTGTTCGATATACCATATATCTCCACGGATACGTCCTTCCATATCCTTCAGCTCCTTGGTTTCTCCGCGATAGCCCGTCACCTGGCTCCAGCCCGTGATGCCCGGCTTCACGAAGTGTCTCACCATATACTTGTTAATCAGTTTCGAATATTCCTCCGTGTGTTTCAGCATGTGCGGTCGGGGACCTACCACGCTCATGTCGCCCAGCAGCACATTGATAAACTGCGGCAGTTCGTCGATGCTCGTTTTTCGCATGATGTTTCCCCAGCGTGTCTTGCGCGGGTCATCTTTGGTAGCCTGCAGCGAGTCGGCCTGCGTGTTCACCCTCATACTCCGGAACTTATAGCAGTAGAACTCCTTGTCGTTCAGCCCGTTTCGTTTCTGCTTGAAGAACACTGGTCCCGGCATGGTCAGTTTGGTGATAATGGTCACAATAAGCAGGATAATCGGGAAGAGCGTACACAGAAACAGCAGCGAGAACACGATGTCGAACGCCCGTTTCAGCATCTTGTTGCCCGTCCGGCTCAGCGGGTCCGGTCGCAGGCTCAGGAAAGGCACGTTGCCCACCATGTTAAAGTATACACGGTTCTGCAGGTAGTTGTAAATGTTCGGCACACTGTAGAAATGCACCAGGTGGTTCTCGCAGTAATCAATCAGCGAGCGGATAATGACATGTTCCTTCGAAGGCAGACAGCAGAACAGGTAATGCGTGTTTCCGTTCTTTTCCAGGTATTCTTTCACGTCCTGGGGCTTTCCCAGGTACGGACATTCCTGTGGAAATTTCGGGTTCGGCTCAAAGTCGAAATACCCCTTTACCCTGAATCCGGTCCAGTCCTGAGTCGTCAGTTCATAATATAGCTCGCGGTTGTTTTCTGAACTACCCACCAGCACTACATAGCGCAGGTTACCACCTTTCGAACGGTATCTTTTCAACCCCCATCGCATGAGGATACGGAATACAGACAGCGAAATAAACAGCAGCCCTAAAAAAGTCAGGTAGAAATACGACCAGGCATCCATGAATCGTCCCAGCTCCAACACTACCCCTGATAATATTCCGAAGCAGATTGTACTTCTCAATACCTTACCCAGAATCTGGTAGGCATATACCTTACGCCGGTAAAGTACCACGCCAGCCTGCATGGCCGATACGAAGTAGCAAAGCATTACTGTCAGTATGACCTGCAGGTGCGGTGCCTGCAGAATCTTATGCCATGGCGTATCTTCCGTAGTGAGAAACAACAGATAGAACAATCCTCCCGTAATAAGCGTTTCACAAGTAACAATAAAAAAGCTTACCCAACTGTTATAGGCGTCATATTTTGTTTTCATGCGCTATGTTTTTATTAGTGTTTCAACCCCCTGATTTGCTAGTTACATTTCTCTAAAGACGTTCCAGATAAACAACGTGTTTCCGATAATGTATCGGCGCCACATCCGTTTCGGTTCTTTCAGCAGTCTGTATAACCATTCCAGACTATGTTCCTGCCACCACAGAGGAGCCCGTTCCATGGTGCCGGCAAAAAAGTCGAACACCGCACCGATGGTGCCGCAATGGCAGTGAATGTCCAGTTCATTCCAATGGCGGTATGCCCACTTCTCCTGTTTGGGAGCCGTCATGCCAATCCACAACAAGTCCGGATTAGCCCGGTTGATGGCTTCGATGATTGCCCGGTTCTCTTCCTCCGAGAATTCCGGTTTGTAGGGTGGGGAGTACGTTTCGATCCGGATGTTGGGGTAGACCGTTTTCGCTTTCTCCCGAATCAGATTCAGCACCTTTTCGCTGCTTCCCATGAAGAAGCAGGTACCTCCCTTCTGGTTCAGCCGTTCCATCTCCATGGTAAACAAGTCCCATCCGGCAATACGTTCTGTCGGCTGGCTTTTTGCTTTCAGTTTCCGGCAAGCCATCACGATGCTTGCTCCGTCGGGAATCAGTGCATCTCCTTTCATCAGCGCTTCGGCAAAGAACGCATCCTTCAGAGCCGTATTATAGGAGTGCGCATTGATGGTATTGATTAACAATTTCCCTTCCGGAAGAGCCTCCAGCTCTTTCTTCGATTCAACGATTTTTATATCTTTTAGTTTCAGCATACGTTTGTGTGCGTTTATATGGATAATCTGTTGCCTGTGTACGATAATGTGACAAAATCATTACGATAGTTTTCTGTATCTTGCTGCGAATCCCCAGATTTCCATAAAGCAAACCAGCGGTACGATAAATCCCACTGCCATGGAAATACGGTCGGCTATAAGCCCCATTAACAAGGGAGCCACTGCTCCTCCTACAATCGACATAATCAGATAAGAAGAAGCTTGTTTGGTTTGTGTGCCAACGTGGCGCAAAGATAAGGAAAAAATAGTAGGAAACATAATCGATTCACATAAAAAGCACAGTAACAGGAAATACCATCCTGCTCCGCCCGGCATCAGAATGACTGCCGCCATGCATACACAAGCACCAGCCGCACAAACGGCCAGCACTTTTTCCCCCTTCACGAAGCGCATCAGCCAGCTTCCGCCCATACGCCCGCCCATGAACAGTCCCATGCCGCCGAACGACAGCCATACCGAAGCCTCCTGTGCCGAAACACCTGCATTTTCGGTGGCGTAGTTGATGAAAAAACTGTTGATGCCCGTCTGTGCAGCCACGTAAAGGAAAAGCGACAGCAGTCCCACTGTGAACGAGGTCGTTCTCCACAGCGATTTCCCGCTCGCTTCAGCCTGTCCGCTTTCAGCTTCCCGGCCTATTTCCGGCAGTTTCACCCGCGAAAAGAGGATGGCGATGCACAGCACCACCGTACCCAGCACTGCGTAAGGAGTAGTCACGTCACCTCCTCCGGCAAAGAGAAAGAAACCTCCCGCCAGCGGACCGCAAATCCAGCCCAGCCCGTTGAACGACTGCGCCAGGTTGATACGCCGCTCACTGCCTTCCGGTTCACCCAGCACCGTGACATACGGGTTCGAGGCCGTTTCCAGGCAGGTCAGTCCGCAACCGATGACGAACAGCGCCAGCAGGAAAAACTCAAACGACTGAATCCGTCCTCCCGGAATGAACAGCAACGCCCCGATGCCATACAGCACCAGGCCCGTCAGCACCCCCGTGCGGTAGCCGAAGCGGCGGATAATCCGTCCCGCCGGCAGCGCCATGATAAAATACCCTCCGTACACCACCGCCTGAATCAAGGCCGAGCGCGTGCGGGTAATCTCCAGTGTATCTTGAAAATGTTTGTTCAGCACATCCAGAATGCTGTGTGCCACTCCCCACAGAAAAAAGAGGGAAGTAATCAAAATAAAAGGAACCAGGAAACTCTTTCCGTCCCTGGTTCTTACTAATCCAATCTTTTCCATCTCAGCTTCTACTGATTTCCAGTCCCTTGTTCGATAAGCTCATCTCCACGAAGCGCGCCCGTTCGTTCGGACGTTCCTCTGTCAGAATCTGGCGGATACGCACGGCCGCATCCGGATCTTTGGCCACCATGTACAGGTAACCACCCCCACCGGCACCCGGCAACTTGTATCCCAGGCAGAGGTCGTCAATCCGTTCCGTCAGCGCCTGCACGGCCGGCGGGTTCGTACCCTCATCCAGCCGCTGGTTCTGCATCCACGTCTTCCGTATCAGTCGTCCCGTCTCCTCAAAGTCATTCCGCAGGATGGCGTCGTACATGTCCATGGCATGGCCCTTCATCTGCTCCAGCAAGTGCAGGTGACGGTTCGAGTTCAGGAACATCCCCTTCACAATCTCTGCCAGAATGCCCTTGGCTGTGCGTGTGATGCCCGTGTAATACAGCAGGTGACACTTGCGGTACTCGTCGCTCGTGAACAGGTAGTCCGGCAGCCAGCGCACCTTCGGCTCCTGGTGCCATCCCGGCTGCGTCTGCAACAGCTTCACCCCGTGCAGCACACCTCCGTACTGATCCTGCCAGCCGCCCCCTGTGGTGAGCAACTGTTCCAGCACCAGCGTACGGCTGCCGATGCCCTGCTTGTCCCAGTTCAGGCCGCAGAAATCATTCAGCGCCCCTAATACCGTAGCCGCTAAGATAGAGCTGGTACCCAGTCCCGAACCTGCCGGAATGGCCGACAGCAACGTCACTTCGATACCCGTGCCGAACGCCTTCAGCTGTGCCTCCAGCGAAGCAAACCGCTCTGTGGAGAAATCTGGATGGAACCCCGCCAGCACCAGTGCCGCTTTCGGAATGGAGAACGGCGAGCCCACCTTGCGGTAATCCTGCAACTCCTCGTACGTGGAAACCACCTCCATGGCTCCCAGGTCAATCGAGCGCAGCGTAATGCGGTACTCCTTCGACGGCTTCACATACACCTGCAGCGGCGGCTGTCCGTTCAGCTCAATGGCCAGGTTCACCACATTTCCGCCCTCCATCAGGCTGTAGGGTGGGGTATCCGTCCATCCCCCCGCAATGTCGATGCGCACCGGACTGCGTCCCCACACAATCTGGTCGGCATACACCGACAGCTTCGGCTGCTGACGGTAATCCATCGTGCCGGTCAGTCCCTCTCGCATCAGGCCGAACGCCCGTGCCTCCAGTTCCTTTGCCTCCGGCTTGCCCTCCAGTTCGCACACCTTCGCGCGGAACATCGCGTCGCTGATACGCTTCAGCAGGGGAGACCCCTCCGGCAGTTCCTCCGGGAAGGCGATGCCCCCTTTGGCATATGCCCTGGCCGCCTCCTGCAAGTCTATCTGATAGAACACGCTCCGTTCCTGGTTCCTGGCCAGCAGGCTCCAGTTCTCCTTGCGGAACATCTCCCGCTGGGCGAACAGCCGTCGCAGGTTGGCATACGCCGAAATCTCGTCGGCCGACACCTTGCGCGCCTTCATCCAGATAGCCCGTCCGGCTTCACCCTGTCCGCCGTCCGTCATCCATTGCAGCACCGTGCCCAAGTCCTCTATCGAGTCCGTTACCGGAAAAATCGCTGCCCCTTGCAAGTCCTCACAGCCCCGAATCTCGTCCGCTGTCAGACCTCTTTCGGTCAGCCATTCCGTTACCGGACGACCTAAATATGTAGTCGAAGCCTCCTTCAGGCTTCCCTTGAATTTATCGTTAAAACCGTACGGACGTGCGGCAAACTCCCGTTCGCCCATCGGCACCACGTCGATGCACACCCCTTCGGGCACGTTCAGCGCCCAGTCGTTGCGCGGCACCCCCGTGATGATGTTCCGGCTGTGCAGCTTCCAGTTCCTGCCCACGTGGCTGTTTTCCACCCACACCTCTGCGTTGTCGGCCGTCAGCGGGAACTCCATCTCCGCATTCTGCACGAACACCGCCGGATGCGGTTTCACCTTGTGGTGCATAATCGCCCGCTGGTCCGTCACACAGTTCTGCACCGCCAGTGTCGACGAAATCATCTCCCGGCTCGTACCGTAATGGTGGAACTCACCGCCCGGCAGGGGCAGGATAGCCACTTTCAAGCTGTTCAGCTCCTCATCCACGATGCGCGGATGCGCCCCCAGTGCCAGTCCGAACTCCGAGTACATGTCGTAGAACTTCACGCCCCCGTCCTTGTCGGTAGAACGTTTCACCATCAGCTCGATGGCACGGTCACTCAGCAGCCAGATGCCGATGTCCATCAGGAACAGGTAATCCTGCATCAGCTGGCCCATTTCCTCCACGCTCGGTTTCTGCAGCATGAAGTCCAGCTTCTCCGGTTCCCTCCGCGACGACACGAATACCCCGTGGTTCTTCGCCAGTTCCGGGTCCACCCACAAGCCGTAGCACACCACGTCCACATCCGGAATCTCCTGTAGCGGCTCCGTGGCACGGATGTACACGTCGCCGCTCGCAATCAGGGTGCGCAGTCCCTGCGGCGCCCGCTCCATGATTTCCTCATACAGCGGCAACTGCAGCGACAGCAAGTCCTGTGTGATGCGCTGTCCGCGTGCCCAGCGGAACACCGGAATCGGCGTCAGCACCTTGCCCGAAGGTGCATAGCCCGGCAGACGGCGGCTCTGCCCTCCGGCATGCAGCAGGATACGCTTCTCCCGTGCCAGCCAGTCGCCCAGTGCGGCATCCTTATCCTCTTCCTCCCGGCAAGCATTCAGCAGCCAGGCCGTACCACCTCCCGAACCCAGTTTCTTTCCCACCGGGTCCGATGTGCAGAACCACTCCTTGTGGTCTGCGTGCATAATATCGTGAAAACACTCCACCAGATTCGGTGGCAATGACAATAACTTTTTCATGTTGTCCAATTAATAATGAATAATGAAGAATGAATAATGAAGAATGAATAATGAAGAATGATGACACTTAGTCGTTTTTAATTTTTAATTATTCATTATTCACTCATTACAGCTTAAATATCCGCGTCATCAGCTTCCATTTCTCCTGCGAGGTAGCTCCCGGAGCAGCTTTCTGGAACTTCGCCATGTGCGCTTCCCATTCCGCCTGACGGGGCAGGGTAGCCAGCCGTGCATAATCCCGTTCCATGTCAAACTCATCCGTGGTATCCATGATCATGAACAAGCGATTTCCGTCAATGTAAATCTGCATGTCCGTAATACCCACTTCGCGGATACCCGCTTTCACCTCTTCCCACACGTGTGCATGTTCTGCTACGTAGGCTTCAATCAGCTCCTTGTCGTCATAGAGCTCCAGTGTCTGGCAATATCTTTTCATAATGAAGAATTTATTTCAAGAAATGTTATTACAGAGAAAATCCTTTAAAGGTTGTAATTCAGGAGCGTTGAGATTCCAATATTGGGCATCGTTGAACAGCCATTGTCCGCTCCCCAATTTGTTTCGTTGTGTGTTACTCAGGGTCTTTTGCGCACTGATGTAAGTAAACAATTTACCCTTTAGATTAGGAGTCAGATAATGATTCCCCAAACAAGTTTCATAGTCAGAATAGCAATGTAGCCATTGTTCATGAGTCTTTTTTTGCATCAGTTTTTCCAGTAAATTTTCAAAAATGCCATCGTCTGCATTGTTTGGGAAAAGAAAGATTCCGTCAGCCTGCATTCCATTGCTTTGCAATTCCTGGTTGATGCGTTGCAGGGTAGCCGAAAATCCATACCCCGTAGCAGGTGTGTCCGCATCAAAAATAATCAGATTTTTTCCACCTTCAATGGTATTCTCCTTGAATTTATTGGCTGCTTTTATCAAGTTGCTATTTCCGCCGACACAGATTATCTTATATTGTGCTTCGGAAAATCCAAGCTCCTTTATGATTGTATTTAAAAATACATACTCAGATGTTTTTTCATACCGTGCTTCAATGAAAATCTGTGTCATCCTATCTTACCTCCATTTCCTGTTTGATAGCATACGACAGTTCTTCTGCGCTATAACGTAGAGCCACAAGTTCGTCGTCAGCTTTTCTTATCAGCTTATAGGATGCTATCTGTGGCATTTGTGCTGATTTGCCAATAGCCTTGACCAGCGATTTAACTAAATCCATACTGTGTGTGGAAGCAAAAATCTGTGTATGATGTTTCTGGCACATATAAAGGATGACTTCCCATAATTGCGGCATGACCGAAAAATGCAAGCCATTATCCAGTTCATCTATGATAAGCACCCCATTTCTGCATGTGTAAATGGAAAGAATAACAGCCAGTACTTTGCGTACTCCGTCTCCCAACACATTGATTGGAAGTCGGGTCGGCAGTCCTACATCTACCATTACCCTTTTACCTACCAGTTGTACGTCAGTGATACGAGGTTCTACAATCTGGAGAGCTTCCACAATTTCCTTTTCTTGTTTGTTCTGAATAATCTCAGTCATTTTCTCCACGATGTCGATTTGTATGTGGTTAGAAGGAATGTATTCCGCGTAAAGAGCCTCCTTGTATCTTTTGTCAGAGGTAATGTTTCCGCTTTTTTCTTCTGTAACCACCAGTTCAGAATGATATTTGCTTTCTTTCTCTGCTTCTGTGGAGAAGTTGATTTTCAGTCCATACCGTTTACCGGCACTTTCCGATGAGTTCTTTTGCAAGTCCTCCAGTGAAATGTTTTGGGAGTGCGATTCTATCATTTGGATAGAAACCTGTCGGCTTTGTTCTCCCAGACTGTTTAATTGTATAATGTGTTCTGGATTTGCTTGATAGAACTCAATTTTTAAATCCGTTTCTTCCAATGAATCCAGTGCTCTGCTCTTGTTTGCTAAAATGGGTAATGTGGGGTTGTCAGGGCCTGACAATATAAATAATGATTCCAGCAAAGAAGACTTGCCACAGTTGTTTTTTCCGAAGAAGAGGTTTATCAATTCTAACTTTTCCAATTTACATTGGCGAATCCCTCTATAGTTTTTTACTGAGAAGTCTGTATAAATCATATTTGTTGCTATTTTCCTATCAATCGACAGGACAAATGTAACAAAAATAAACAGGTTTCATATTAAAATTGTTGCTGAAATTCAAAAAACCACCGTTTTTGGAGGGTTTGTTTCCTTCACGGTGGTTTTTTCATACGTTTCTCGTTTCAGGTCTATTTTTTATCGTCCCTTATACATCGAGTCATAATACTTCTGGTAGTCACCGCTCGTCACGTTGTCCATCCATTCCTGGTTGTCCAGGTACCAGCGCACTGTCTTTTCTATGCCCTCTTCAAACTGCAGGCTCGGTTCCCAGCCCAGTTCTTTCTGCAGCTTTGTAGAGTCGATGGCATAACGCATGTCGTGGCCCAGGCGGTCGGTCACGTAGGTAATCAGATCCATGTCTTCACCCTCCTTGCGGCCCAGCAGACGGTCTACCGTGTTAATCACCACCTTGATGATGTCAATGTTCTTCCATTCATTGAAACCGCCGATGTTATAGGTTTCTGCCGTCTTACCGTTGTGGAAAATCACGTCGATGGCCCGCGCATGGTCTTCCACATACAGCCAGTCGCGCACGTTTTCCCCCTTACCGTATACCGGCAGCGGCTTGCGGTGACGGATGTTGTTGATGAACAGCGGAATCAGCTTCTCCGGGAACTGATACGGCCCGTAGTTGTTCGAACAGTTCGTCACGATGGTCGGCATGCCGTACGTGTCGTGGAACGCCCGCACAAAGTGGTCGCTGCTCGCCTTGCTGGCAGAGTAGGGGCTGTGCGGATTATACTTCGTATCCTCGTAGAAGAAATCCTTTCCGTACGCCAGGTGATGTTCCGACGACGAAGCCGTGGTAGTGAACGGCGGCTCGATACCTTCCGGATGCGTCATCTCCAGTGCCCCGTACACCTCGTCGGTAGAGATGTGATAGAAACGCTTGCCCTCATACTTCTCCGGCAGACTTTCCCAGTACACCTTGGCCGCCTGCAGCAGAGACAGCGTACCCATCACGTTGGTGCGTGCAAAGGTAAACGGATCCTTGATGCTGCGGTCCACGTGGCTCTCTGCAGCCAGGTGAATGATGCCGTCCACGTGATACAGCTCCATCAGCTCCTGCATCTTCTCGTAGTCGCAGATATCCGCCTTTATGAACACATAGTTCGGCTGGTTCTCAATGTCCTTCAGGTTCGCCAGGTTACCCGCATACGTCAGCTTGTCCAGGTTGATGATACGGTATTCCGGATACTTGTTTACGAACAGGCGCACCACGTGGCTGCCAATAAATCCGGCACCGCCGGTAATCAGTATGTTACGTTTGAATGTAGTCATAAGATAAAAAATTAATATAATGGTGATATATTTGTTGTTAATAATCCATTAGACTTACAATGTTTTTGCAAAGTCCTTCAAATTAATTATGGCAACTGATGGAAAAGATATATTTTTAAGTTCATTGAAATGGTGATCCTCTGTCACGATGTATTCAGCATTGGCAGCTATCGCACAATCTACGAACTTATTATCATCTTGGTCTGCTGTAATTAAATGAAAACGGTAATGAGGAGTTAGTCTCTTTACGTTTTCGCGAGTAAGAATCGTGTAGATAATCGCTTCAGCCACATACTTGTTTATGTTGCGGCTCATGACTTCCAGATACTCTTCTACGATTTCATTGCTTATACATAGTGTATAATCCCCATTTAAGAATGATTGCCATACTTTATGGCAGTCATTCTTCGCTGAAATTGCAATAATCAGTGAATTTGTATCTAATACAATGTTTCTCATATTCATTTATAGGGAGTACGTTCATGCAGTTGGTAGAATTTTTCGACTTTTTCCTCATTCAATTCTCCATTTTCCCACAAACGGTCAATCTCCTTTTGGGCTTGTTTGGCGAAATAGTCAGAAATAGCCTTTTTCAGTTCTGCCAAAGCTTCAGGACTATCTACAAACGACATCATGTCGAGCACTTGTAATTGAGCCGGATTAAAAACTGTCACATTCATACATTTGGATTTGGTTCTAATGCAAAAGAACAAATTTTTTTCTTTATTTCCTAATGGACATGCTAAAAGGATTAAAATTCAAATGGAGAATCAAAATCCTTCAACAGCGGATGCTTGGTACCTCAATTATTCATTGTTAATTATTAACTGTAACTAGTCTCTTCTGAAAATATCGCGTGTATAAACTTTTTCCTTTACGTCATCCAGGCACGCATCGTAGCGGTTGGCAATGATGGCGTTGCTCTGCTTCTTGAAATCCTCCAAGTTGTTCACCACTTTTGAGCCGAAGAACGTAGTGCCGTCTTCCAAAGTCGGTTCATAGATGATGACCGTGGCACCCTTCGCCTTGATACGCTTCATTACCCCCTGGATGCTGCTCTGGCGGAAATTGTCGCTGTTCGACTTCATGGTCAGGCGATATACCCCGATGACACATTCCTTCTCCGCTTCCGGACTGAAATCCCCGCGGTTGTAATAATCGTAGTATCCCGCTTTCTTCAGTACCTGGTCGGCAATGAAATCCTTACGCGTGCGGTTACTCTCCACAATGGCCTGAATCAGGTTCTCCGGCACATCCTGGTAGTTGGCCAACAGCTGCTTGGTATCCTTCGGCAGACAGTAGCCCCCGTAACCAAAAGAAGGATTGTTATAATGCGAACCGATGCGCGGGTCCAGGCAGATACCCTGAATGATGGCCTGTGTGTTCAGTCCTTTCACCTCTGCATACGTATCCAGCTCATTGAAGTAGCTTACACGCAGAGCCAGGTAAGTATTGGCAAACAGCTTCACCGCTTCTGCCTCTTTCAGTCCCATGAACAGCGTGTCGATGTCTGGCTTCAAGGCCCCTTCCTGCAACAGTGCCGCAAATTCGTGCGCCTTTTCCTCCAGGTGTTCTCCGGCAATCGCCTGAATAGCCGCGTTCTCCTCGTCGCGTCCGTTAATCAGTTTCGGGAAGCCCACGATGATACGGCTGGGGTAGAGGTTATCATACAGCGCCTTGCTCTCGCGCAAGAACTCCGGTGAGAACAGCAGGTTGAATTTCTTTCCCGCAAGGGCAGGAGTGGAGCGGAACTTCTCCGCATATTTCACGTACAGGCTGCGGCAGTAACCCACCGGGATGGTACTCTTGATTACCATCACCGCATCCGGGTTCACTTCCAGTACCAGGTCAATCACCTCTTCTACATGCGACGTATCAAAATAATTCTTCACCGGGTCGTAGTTGGTGGGAGCGGCAATCACCACGAAATCCGCATTCCGGTAAGCTGAAGCCCCGTCCAGTGTAGCGGTCAGGTTCAGTTCCTTCTCTGCTAAATACTTTTCGATGTACTCATCCTGAATCGGGCTGATACGGTGGTTGATTTTCTCCACCTTTTCAGGAATCACGTCAACAGCCGTCACCTGATGATGCTGGGCCAGTAGTGTGGCTATGGATAAACCTACGTAGCCTGTGCCGGCTACAGCAATATTGAAGTTGTTCATGTTTTAAAATAATAATGATACACAAAGGAAATGAATAATCTGTAAAAAACAAATTCCTTTTTAAAATTATTATTTATAGTGTACTCTTTTCAGTTAATAATGCCATATAATTTTCCAAAGTAAAGCGCCTGTAGAACTTTACAAATCCCATAAATAGGATATTACATATAAAAATCATTATAAGTATTAATAATATTCCAGTTTTATCTATTGGGAAATCTAGGTTTATTGAACTGATTCCTTTAAGTATAAGTACATCAGTAAAAAGGCATGCTATTAGACATATTGCCATTAAAAATCCATATAATGCGATATAGTTATCTGTTTTTTTTGGCAGTTTGGAATATTAAGATAAACATAATGCATTACTATTCTATGGTAATCAGCATTGGAATTTATTTCAGGTCTTGAAAGTGCAAGTTTTTGCGATAAATTAAATAATTTGGTTTGTATACTATTTCGAATGTATTCATCTAACGATCTGGTTATGAATGTATTTATTTTGAGTGGATATCCTAATGGTAAAATAAAGAATGTGATAGGGCATAATGTAATGAATACTAATACTCTCCAAAGTAAATTCCCTAAATTAAAATCATGGGCAAAAAAGGATTTCCAATAACTTGAATATGTCCTATCTTCTTCGTGTAATAAGTAATATGATGGATATTTAAAGATTTTATTGGCAAAATATTCAATTGTTGTGGATGATAAATAAGCGATTATATGTCCACATATATAGGATAGAACGATAAGTATTAATGTTGATTTCCACCATTCAATTGCAAGTTCATTTTTGAATGTATGCATAAAACTTACAATGCTGAAATAGTCACTGATTGATGCACCTTCTTTGAGAAATGTAATGTGTATGATAATTAATAAAGTTAACATACCTGGAAATAAATATCCAAAAAAATCATAGATGGAGAACGGGTTTTTTTCCATATTAGTTTGTGCTATTGGTAAGTGGGTCTGTTATAGTATTTGCATTTGATGTCGTGTATCCGATTTCTTCGGATAATTGCTCTTGAAGATGAGATAATTCTGGCTGGATAATGCTGAATGTCTGACAGCAGTCTTTTATAAATGTAGCTGAATTTAAGCAATAAAATCTTTGGTTTGTTTTTTGATAAAATTCATTAATCAGTTCTTGTCTTGGAGATATAATTTTTCCATAAACTCTATAGAACCAATCGTCTCTTGTTTTTCCTGTAGCAAAAATTACATCCGTATGACAGTCTGAAGCAAATTTTTGCATTTGCTCCCATATTATCATATCATGAAACATGATTCTTTTATTTGGATTTTGTTCTGTGCAATAACCTGGTGGAATGCTGTTTGAATATCGTTCTTGTGCTTGAACATATATTTCATTTAATTGAGCGTCACTATATGGCTCTCCTATTCGATTTTCGAATAATTCATTTATGGTCTCTTTTCTATTATCACTTTGCAGTGTGCCGCTAAGAGTGTTTATTTGGGTGTCTAATGTTTGATGAATTTGTTCGATTAATGTGTTTAGCTGTTGTGTCATTCCCGTATTTAAATAAGGATATCTTCTCTTGCTTGATATACTTTCTTTACAACTTGTTAGATGATGAAGAGTACTCTGTATATTAGTTATTTGTTGTATGATTTCATTATTGATACTTTGATGGTACAACCAGGCTATATCATAAGGTAACCATAAGCGTCTTTTGATAGCATCATCTTTTAGAATAGACAATAAACTGTTTGCATCATTTTCTTCTAATCGAAATATGTCTAGTAGGAAACATGTGTCAATGACAAAAACTGCATTCTCCAAGAAAGACTTGGTTTCAACTTGGGTCATTGGATAATAGCCAGGAAAAATCTTTTTCATGTTTATAAGATTAGATTATTTTTTACCCATTCATTAGGTGCCAGCACTTTTGTCCATGCTGCAGATTTCCCACTTAAGATGATTATTAATCGATCGTTATTGTCAATATATTTGATTAAAAAATCTCTAATTTCTATATGATTCTTTTCACTTATGATAGCCCATGTGGATTCAGTTAGTCTTCCCCATGTAGGAAACGATTTTAAAGCAGCGTATAAATCTTGATAATTTTTATTTGGCTGACATAAGTCATAGCTAATGATATAACAATGTTTCTCTGTCATTTTGATTTCATTGTTTAAAGGTTAAATAATAGGAGGTTTATGTTTTATAAAAACATTTGACTGACTATTGGGAAGTCTTTTAGGTAAAATAAAAGCGAAAGAGAGTTTTTGATTATTCGCTATCTCATACAAAGATAAGCAATGCTATCCATTTCTTAAACTTAAAAAATCACTTGATAAACTTTCACTTCTCCTTCTTTTCTTGGTTTGTCTTTTGCTGTTCTATAGCTTGGCTAATAATATTTTTAATTTTCGATATTCTATTGTAAACGGAATTTTCTTTATCTTTTAAATCAAGAATTCCTTTTTTTACTTCTGGTAATAGTAAGAGTGTCTTTTGTTCTATATCATTTAATTGTTTGATTATATTTTTTATACTAGATATAAATGAGTCCTCTGTTTCAGATATCAAAAAATCTTCTATCTCCAGATTGTAATCATAAATCAGTTTTTCGAGAATTTGTTTTATATATTTAAAATCACTTTCTTGATATTTTTGAATACTATTGTCTCTCTCTTTTTGATACTTTGTAAGGTATTCTTCAATTGAAGAATGAAAATATGTATGTATTTCTTTTCTGTTTTTTATATCAAGTATTTTAATACATCTTTTTTCAATCTTGATAAGATCTTCTCTGACTCTGCTTTTTATCGTAAATATTTCAGAATTATGTCTTTGTACTATTGTGTATATGTTGTTTAAGGCTTCAGGGGTATAATCAATTATATTGTATAAATCATTGAATTTGATAGTCCATTCAGGCTCTATGGGACTTACATACAAATCAAATCCTCTGAAAACCATTTGTCTTGGGATTTGTTTGATTCTTTCGTATTGTTTTAACGAAGTCCTAAATAGGATATTTGTTTTAAAGGGATTCTCTTCAGATGCATTAATGAATTCCCTTATATTTCCCACATTCTCATCTATGTTTTTGATGGTATTTTTTAAATCGAGTTCTAGAATTTGAAGATTGTTTAGGCTATCTAGCTTTTCTTTATTTTTTTCTTTTTGTAAAGATTGCAGGAATTGTAACTTTTGTATATTATTGGCTTCTACTTGCATTCTAAAAGCTAAGAAAGTTGTAATTACACCTGCTATAGCTATGAATGGATTCATAATACCCCCAATTGTGTCTCCAATTGTTCCTGTTCCTGTAAAATCTAATCTGTTACAACAGCTACTTGCTGTGAATATATAGGGCGCAATGAAACTAAATGCTATGAAAGCAAAGGAAAGCCATATTAGTATGGTAGATGCTTTAAATAAGGATTTACTATTTTTCATCATAAATTGATTTTTAATGTATTGCTTTGTTTGTATTCTTGTTGATTTTGTTTAATATTTAATTCCTTCATTAGCTTAATTGCATGTTTTTTGTCTTCATCGTTATAATAACATAATATCCATTTGGCATTTGGAGATATAGAAGCTGCTATATGTTTGAAGTAAGGTTTGTCAATTTCATTATATGAATGGCCGAGAACAATTACTTCTTTTATATTTGAAAGTTGATTAAAAAATGCAGAATGATTGTCTATGATTTCTTCTGTGTGCTTTCTCATTTTATCGTAAAAGGTATAAACTGCATTTTCCGCAAATTGTTCATGACCTATCTCATGTGATTCTATATCTCCATTTATATCATAACTTATAAAAGGATTTTTACTACCATATAATGCTTCTTTTACATTGAAATCTTCAATGTTTTTCCCATGTCCAAATATTAGCTTTTCTCTAACTTTATTGTGGATATGTGTAATATTAGAGGTGGGAATTTTATAAATTATTTCTAATATCTCTGTATAATTAAATGTTAAATAATAAGCAGATGGATCTAGATTATAAGTCTTATTGAGTTTGGATATTTGCAATGAATTAATCCATTCTTCAAACCCCTTGCGTAACTCCTTTAATAGTTCATCACATTTATTTTCTATTTCATATTGAGCAGTATACCAGTCTCTGTCTCTAAAGTCTTCGGAGGCTAAGTTGGGAGTATTCTCTTTGATAATTTCTGTCAGTGAATCATAATTAATTTCTTTCTCTAGGTTATTTTCAAAATCGGCCCAAAGTTGTGATTTTTCTCTTATGTCATAGAATTCTGATAATGTAGTTAATATATCTTTTCTATTATTTTCAAGGTATTTATAGAAATCCATATAACCGCATGCAAGTCCATGTCCTTTGTCAAATCCGTTTCCTATTATATAGAGTTTCTGGTTGCTAGTGGATTGCATAGCTTCGTTTTCTTATCTGATATATTTAGTTTTATGAAAAGCAATATCCCTTATAGGTCGTGTATACCATAGGGATATTACTGTTTTCATTTTCCTTTTCTTATATTGTCTGATGATTGATGCAGATACCCTTCAGGTACCATTCATACAAGCGGTGAATACCTTCGTCTATTTCTACTTTATGATGCCATCCCAGGCTGTGCAGTTTGCTTACGTCCGTCAGCTTGCGCAGTGTGCCGTCCGGTTTCGATGCATCCCAGCGCAACTCACCCTTGAAGCCGATTTCCTTCATGATTTTCTCTGCCACTTCGCGGATAGATACTTCCTTGCCTGTACCCACGTTGATGTGGCAGTTACGGATTTCAGTAATACCGTCCGCATTCTTCTTTGACGCATCATACGTCTGTTTGAAATCCACGTTCAGCAGCACATGTACGCTGGCATCCGCCATTTCTTCACTCCACAGGAACTCACGCATCGGCTTACCCGTACCCCAAAGCGTAACCGCTTCCGGTGTGATGCCGAACTTCGCCAGCTTTTCCAGAATCTCCTCGTCCGTATTACTTCCGTTTACACCTTCCACCGGGCGCAGGTTGATGTCCTTGCGTACCGCATCCCAGTCGCCCTCGTTCAGGCATTTCGCCAGGTGAATCTTGCGGATCATGGCCGGCAGTACGTGACTGTTTTCCAAGTGGAAGTTATCATTCGGACCGTACAGGTTGGTTGGCATTACGGCGATGTAATTCGTGCCATACTGCAGGTTGAAGCTTTCACACATCTTCAGTCCCGCAATCTTTGCGATGGCATACGGTTCGTTCGTATATTCCAGCGGGGAGGTGAGAAGCACCTCTTCCTTCATCGGTTGCGGAGCCTCACGCGGATAAATGCAGGTACTGCCCAGGAACAGCAACTTCTTCACCCCGTGACGGAAACTCTCGCCAATCACGTTCTGCTGAATCTGTAAGTTCTGGTAGATAAAGTCCGCACGATATTGCAGGTTGGCCATGATGCCTCCCACATGTGCCGCAGCCAGAATCACCGCATCCGGCTGTTCCTCGTCAAAGAACTTCTTTACCGCTATCGGGTCCAGCAAATCCAGTTCCTTGTGCGAACGTCCTACCAGGTTATTATAACCTCTTTCCTTCAGGTTATTCCAGATAGCGGAACCCACCAGTCCGTGGTGTCCCGCTACATATATCTTCGCTGATTTGTCCATATTCGACAAATTAATTATTTATTGTTTCAGAGACAGAAGAACAAAAGAACATATAATCTTCATTATTAATTCTTCATTCCTCATTCTTCATTACTTCACGATTCCCTTCTCCAGATACTCTGCCAGGTTTGTGCGAATCTGTTCTCCCGCCTTTTCTACGGCCACTTTCGCCATATCCGCATCCACCATGATTTTTACCAGCTCTTCGAAGGTTGTCTTCGACGGGTTCCAGCCTAACTTAGCCTTCGCCTTTGTCGGGTCACCCCAGAGGTTCACTACGTCTGTCGGGCGGTAGAAATCCTCGCTTACCTCTACCAGGCACTTGCCGGTAGCCTTGTCATAACCCTTTTCGTTGATACCTTCACCCTTGAATTCCAGTTCGATGCCCGCATACTTGAATGCCAGGTAACAGAATTCACGTACACTGTGCTGCACACCCGTAGCGATGACGAAATCTTCCGGCGTTTCATGCTGCAGAATCAGCCACATACATTCCACGTAATCCTTGGCATAACCCCAGTCGCGCAGTGAGTCCAGGTTACCCAGATACAGCTTCTCCTGTTTTCCCTGTGCAATGCGGGCTGCAGCCAGCGTAATTTTACGTGTTACGAAAGTTTCCCCACGACGTTCCGATTCATGGTTGAACAAGATACCCGAGCAGCAATACATATTGTAAGCTTCACGATATTCTTTCACAATCCAGAAGCCATACAGCTTAGCCACTGCATACGGGCTGTAAGGATGGAACGGCGTGTTCTCGTTCTGCGGCACTTCTTCCACCTTTCCATACAGTTCCGAAGTAGATGCCTGATAGATGCGGCAAGTCTCTGTCAGTCCACACAGACGTACGGCTTCCAATACACGGAGTACGCCTGTAGCGTCTACGTTGGCCGTAAATTCCGGCGAGTCGAAGCTCACCTGCACGTGGCTCTGTGCGGCCAGATTGTAGATTTCCGTCGGGCGCACCTTGCTCACTACCTGCAACATACTCATGGAGTCCGTCAGGTCCGCATAGTGCAAGTGGAAGTTCGGTTTTCCTTCCAGGTGCGCGATACGTTCGCGGAAATCCACAGACGAACGGCGGATGGTGCCGTGTACGTCATAACCTTTTTCCATTAAGAACTCAGCCAGGAACGATCCGTCCTGACCCGTAATACCTGTGATTAATGCTACTTTTCTTTCCATATAAAAATAAAAATGAGGTTTATAAATTATGCCTGTGAAAACTCTTTGATGCGTTGTTCCTCTGCCAGTCGGCATACCAGCAGCCTTCCGTCCTTTTCTGCTACGATAAAGCCGTCCAGACCTTCCAGTACCACCTTCTTTTCGTCGGCCACGTGTACCACGCAGTTCCGGCAGTCAAACAGTTTTACGTTGTCGCCTACTTTGGCATTTCCGTTTTCATCCTGCGGCAATAGCCCGTGCAGCGAGCCCCAGCTTCCCAGGTCGCTCCATCCGAATTCCGCAGGAAGTACATGGATACCTTCCGCCTTTTCCATCACGGCATAGTCGATGGATACCTTTTCGCAGGTAGGGAAGTCCGCTTTCAAGGTCTCCGTTTCCTTTTCCGTGTAGAAATCCGGCGCCATCTTCTCCATTACTCCAGCAATCTGTGGGGCATATTTCTCGATGGCATGGGTAATGGTCTGCACGTTCCATACAAAGATACCCGCATTCCAGAAATAATTTCCCTGTGCCACGTATTTCTGTGCCGTTTCCAGGTTTGGCTTCTCTTTGAACGCCTCTACCTTGTAGATTCCGTTTTGTCCTTCTCCTGTTGCGGCAATGTATCCATATCCCGTTTCCGGGCGTGTCGGTTTCATTCCCAGTGTAACGATGGCTTCCGAGTGGGCCGTAAATTCCAGCGCCTGACTGATGCACCGTTTGAACTCTTCCTTGTCGAGTACCAGCGCATCCGAAGGGGTGACTACGATGTTTGCTTCCGGATACTGCTTTTTGATTTTCCAGCACGCATATGCGATGCAAGGAGCCGTATTTCTGGCTTCCGGTTCTGCCAAAATGTGCTGTGTCGGGATTTCCGGCAACTGTTCCTTTACGATGCCGACATACTTTTCAGAGGTAACCACCCAAAAGTTTTCTTTCGGGCATACTCCTTCAAAACGTTCTGCGGTGAGTTGTATCAGTGATTTCCCTACGCCCATCACATCGATGAATTGTTTGGGATATTCCGGTACGCTCATGGGCCAGAACCGACTGCCGATTCCGCCTGCCATGATGACTACGTGATTTTGCATAATTATTTCGTGTAATTATTTTTGAAATAAGCTAATAATATTTCTTTTATTCTATCTTCAAATTTTTGTAAGGTGAATTCTGAATAAAATTTTTTATATCCTTTATAGCCCATTTCTTGGCATAATTGTGAATCATTTATTAGGGTACTTATTTTTTTAGCTAGTAAAATGGGAGAATGCTTTTTTATAATATATCCAGTTTCTCCATCTTCTATAATTTGTTGTATTCCTCCTTCATTAGTGCTAATGCATGGAATTTGATATTCCATGGCTTCTAATAATACTACAGGAAAACATTCGTTATGGTAAAATGTAGGAAAGACAAAAAGATTAGCTTTACTAAAAAAAGGATCTTTTTCTTCTCCATATTTAGGACCATAAGCTGTTATATATTTTTCTAGACTATGTTTTTTTATTATGGATTTAAATGTATTTTCATCAATATCGCTCCATTTACCTACAAAATTACAGTGGAATTCATTTCCTTTTTCTTTGAGAATTTTACATGCTTCGACTAAATCCCAAACTCCTTTCTCTCTCATCATATTTGAGAGAAAAAGTATTTCAAATCTCTTATTGTTTTTATTGATTTTTTGAAGGTTAGCAGTTGGAATACCATTGGGACAAATAAATACATCGTTAATGTTGACATATTTTTTTATGTCTTGGTATAAAATGTCAGCTAAAAGAATGACTTTTAATCCTTTAAAAAAACGATGATATAAAAGATTATCAATGAAATAGTTTTGTCTTGTTGATACACCTTTATTATGGAAATGAATGATGACTTTACATCCCATTTTTTTTAACATTTCTACTACTATGAAGTCTTTGTAAAAAGCTCCACCTTTAGAATTAGGTGTAACATAACATATATTAGGATGAATTTCTTTTACTTTTGTTCTGATTGCTCTTAATAGTAGAAGGAAGGTTCTTAACTTTCGTAATCCGCCTTTTCCTATGTCTTGTAGGTCTTTTGCTAAAGCCAGATTTATATAATAGCAATCAAACGTTTCATTGATAATTTTACTATCATGAATGTATTTACCTATCATTGCCGCTCCATGAACAGGAGGAGGCATGTGCATTATAAATAGAATTTTAGGCTTCATAACTTCATATAGATTTTGGCATATTTTTGTTGCATTCTCTCTATTGAAAAATTATCTTTTGCATATAAATATGCTTTTTGTGCTAGTATTTTATAATTTTTATTGTCAATACATTGGTTGATTAATTTTATAAATTCATTGATGGAATTGTTGTTTACAGCTAAAGGCCAATTAGGAGGTAATGTTTCTGTAAGCCCAGGACAATGATTAATAATACTTGGTGTATGGGCCAAGCTAGCCTCAATAGGCATTAAGGCAAGACCTTCATGTTTAGACGGCATAAATAAGTAGTCAAATGAACCAATATATTGAGATAATCCATATATCTTCTCAAATATAAACACATTATCGTAATCGTTAAATGATGATTTTATTAGATTTTTATATGACCCATTACCAATTATATAAAAATGAAAATAATTGTTGTTTTTAAAAGCTGAAAAGACTGATATTAGTTCTTTGATACCCTTTTGATCTTCTAATCTACCTGCAAATAGAATATTTATTTTTTCTTTATTTATGTTTGGAAATTCTTTTTGTATGGTTTCTTCTAAACCATTGTATACGATAGGTATTTGTTTGTCATGATATGCATTCTCGTAGTTTGTCTTAGTCGAATTAGATATTGCTATATTTGATTTGTTTTTAATATAATATTTTTCTATAATAGAACCTAACATTTTCCAATTATTCCATAATTGGGTGTTATGTATTGTCCTTATATATTTAGGTCTAATTTTCCAAAAAATCCACGCTATTTTTCTGAATAGAAAAAGAGATACATCTGGGATTTCTGTATGTGAGTGTATGATATTGGGTTTAATCTTTAAATAAATAGGTATAAACCAAAATGGGAATAGACATATTGCTAATTTTGTTGCTTTTATAGGTGAGGAATAGTATTCTATACCTTCTTTCTCAAGATCTGCCTTCAATGTTTCGGAATATTCTGAGTCGGTCTTTTGAATAGATATAATATAGTGTTTAAATTCCTTATGATTTGCTGATTTAGCTATATTAATAGCTACACGTTCTGCCCCGCCTAAATCAAAATGAGTGATAACTTGGATAATATTTTTCACTTTGCTTGGATTTTATATTTTAAGTTTCTTAAATATGTTGATAGACCAAATTTGTCTAAAATTTTTTTTATAAATTTCTTTATTTTTCTTCTGCCTCTTTCTTTTATATATAAATGGTATAATGTTTCTATGTTTTTGTTTTCAATATCATTGAAAAAATTATTACGTTGTGGATTGGCTGGAATAGAATATATTAGACTTATTCCATCTAATGAAATCGCTTTATTTAAATCTATTTTTACAAACGTTGTATTTGTTTTTATTTGTTCAAAAATTGTTTTTCCTTTATTTGTATTAATTATTAAAGATGTGACTCCTTTGTCATCGTTTAGTTTAGGACAAATATCTTTTACGTGCCAACAGTCAAATGCCGTAAAATCTGCTATATGGTTTATTCCTTTAAAGGCACATTTACTACATGATGGTCTTGAAGATATTTCGGAAAAAAAAGCCTTTGTCATAAACATTTCTTCTATTCCTGCTTCGCAAGCATAGATTTCTTTTCCATCTTGAAATTTTATCATTGCATAGTCACATGTTTTCTCATTGTATCCATGTATTTTAGTTCTGAATTTGTAATCAATAATTTTTTTCTTATATTTTGTTTCTAATGTTGTTATATATTTTTTAAATACTTTAGGAGATGGAACTCCATGACAGGCAAAATCGAACGTGATAAGATTCTTATAATCTTTTTTTAGAAAATTAATCAATCCATTAATCTGGCATGGAGTTCCAGAGTACAACACTAATAAATTATTCCTTAGATCTGTCTCTACTTCTTTATAGATATTCTGTGTGTCACTCTGGACATATTTAGAACCGAGTAATTCATATATGGAAGTCAATTTATCTATTCTTTTAATTATAACATTCATAGATTGGTCGTATGCTGCTCCATATACACTTCCTTTTCTTTCTATAACATATTGTGCTAATATAGAAAAAGAGCCTCCTGAAGCACTATTTAATCTCACGTCTGTGTCATTATTTATGAGACAGACTCCTTCTTTTATGCTTTCTTGTGCTTTTAAATTAAGAATAGGACATGTTTTTTCGCATATTTTACAGTTTATACATAAATCTAATTGTACCTTTGGATATAAAAAGCCTTCTTTGTCTGCTTCCATTGTAATACAATTTTTTGGACATGCTTGATAGCAGGCTCCACAACCACAGCAATCTTTTTTATCTTTGATATCAATCATATTTATATATTTAATAAAGAGTTTTTCAAATAGTTTAAAGATTCCTCTTTCCATGCATTTAGCTTCGTATGAACCTTTTGATAATTGATTTCGCTAGATAATTGTTGCTCAATATTAAGAGTATTTATTTGAATTAGATGTCTATTGGATAAATCTAATTTATTTAACAAAGTATCTATCCGAGAATTTCTTGCATTAGGCGAGGAGGAATTGTATCTGTTAAATGTAAAAAACTTTTTAGAATAAATAATTGAAAAAATTGATGCATGAAATGAGTCACATAGTATTAATTCTGCATATTTGATTAAGTTTATGAAGTCCGAAGGAGAGGCATCATTTACATTAATATCAGCAAAATTGGTTGCCGATTTTATAAACTCATCCATATGTTGAATGCTTACGATAGGCATTTTCATTTTTTTGCTTACTTCTTTCGCAAAGTTTCTTTGTTCTTCATTATCTCCTAAGAAGAAACAGAATATGTATTTACCTTGTATCCTAGGATTATTATCAATATATTGATTCCATTCATCTTGTGTTAATAGGAGAGTCGGATCAGCTACAACTTGTACTTTAAGATTAATCAGTGATTCAATAATTTTTGCTCCACTATCCTCTCTCACAGATAAATAGTTTATTTTTCTAAGAAAATTTGCAGTCCTTTTGTTTAGGAATTTGGGTAATTTAGATACTCCAAAACTAGTTGCGTATGCAATTTTCAAAATTTTCTCTGGGACAAAATTTAGAGTATGATAGTCTCGTATGATATCTGCAGGTCCCCATAATTGGTCACTTCCTATTATTACAGCGTTATAATCTTTGATTATATTTTTTACTTCATTTATATTATTACATTTTTTGCTGAATATAAAATGTTTATTTACAAATAGGTCCATTATAGTATTTCGATCAGCTACGATTCTTTTGTATTCATGATTACCTATGGCTGATATAGAATTCTTAAATTTCTTTTTTAGAAATGTAGGATCTGTTAATAATGGGAGTTTTAAATGATATATAATCTCCAATTTAGCTTTACGATCTGGATTGTCTTTATAGTTAATAACTTCAACTTCATATCCTAATGATGATATTTTCTTAAAAGTTGCAAGAGATTGTAAAATACTTCCGTAATTTCGAATATAGGTATTACAAATTAGTGCTATTTTTTTTCCCATTTTGTTATGTTATTTATTGCATTAAAGACTCTGTATGCACAATGATCTGTATCAAATTGTTTTTCTAATTCAATTGAGTTAGAACCAAACTTTTTTAAATCTACATGGTGGAAATAATCAAGTGCATTTATGATGGTATCTTCTTTATAGGTATCAAATGTTATTCCATTGTATCCTTTTTTCACTAGTTCTACATGGCATCCGTTGTATATGGATGTTGCAACGGGTAATCCACAACTCATAGCTTCAGGAATAACTAGGCTCCAATTGTCCTCTAATGTGGGAAGTATAAAAATATCTGCTATTGCATAGTATTTATAAACTTCGTTGTATGGAATTTTTCCTTCTAAATAAATTGAATTGTTAGTGGAGAATAAAGTCTGGTATTTTTTTAGGAGACTTCCTCCTCCTATAATAATTAGTCTATCATTAGGATATACAAGAATATGTTTCTTCCATGCATTTAGTAAATAAATTAATCCTTTTCGTTCGATTATTTGTCCTGAAAAAAGGTATATGAGTCCATTATCGTTTGTATTAATAAATTGTTGTTTAAATATTTTTTTTTGTGAAAGAGGATAATTGGCAATTGCCTCTCTTAATCCACGACTATCAGCATTCATTCCTCCAATAAATATTTTTTGAGGAGAAACGCCTATAGAGATAAGATATTTTTGGGTTTCTGTTCCATTGACTAAGTATCCTGTGACAAAAAGGTTGATAAGTTTTCTATATGTTGTCAGAAGAATTCCTGTATTTCTTTCTGTATGTAACGTTCTTTCATATCCAATAAATAATTTAGCTCGCATTATGAATGAATATATTACAGCGAAAGGTGTCCATTGATAAAACCCTTCTGAGATTAGAACATCTGGATGTATTTTTAGTATATTTCTAATAAGTCCTAATGTAAAAGGTATTTTTCTACCTTTTTCTTTATCATATTTGTTAAATGATTTTTTGTTGACATCATAGATTAATTCGGTCTTAAATTCTATTGCGTTTGAGCCTAATGCCATTTTGATTTGTGGTAATAAATCTTCTACCCCTTTTTTTATATATCTTTTTGTTGAATATAGGACATAGAAATCATTATTGAATAGTTCTTTTAATTTTTTGTAAAAAGGTATTCTATATGATAGAAAAACAGGATTTATGTATAGAACTTTCATAGTGGAATGTTTACTTTTTGGTTATTTAATTTTATAATTTTTGCAGGATTCCCAATAATCACGGCATTATTTGGGATATTTTTACATATGAATGAATTTGCTGAGATTGTGACATTGTTTCCGATTGTTATATTTCCCACTATTACTGTACCAGTCCCTATTGTTACATCATTTCCAATAATAGGTTTCTCATTTTTGATTAAATTTTTTGCTCCAATAACTACATGTGGATAGCAGATAAAATTCTCTCCGATACTTTGTGCATTTAGGTAGCAGCAGTCATTATGTACAAAATGTGCATGTTTCCCAATAGGACAATTGAAAGGGATTTTTAGACTAGGTTCCCCACGAAGTATCCACGAATAAATGTAACTACTTTTTCCCATTCTGTGATAGAATAAATTACGATTATGTTTCCCAAAGATAAGAGATTTAACCATGTTATTATATGAGCCGAAGTCACTATTGACTAAATATTTTTGTTTTGACATTAGATAGGCTATTTGGCAGGGGATGGTTCTCCAATAGTTGAGTATAAATTGTAGGAATCTATAAATAGTTTTTCCTTTAGATGAGAATATAATTCTTTCTTGATATATTTTAGCATACATTGTTTTGAGTGATATTTAGGAATTTTATGACAGTATTTTTGTAGGATTTTTGTTTCTCTAAATATAATAATAAATTCTTTTGTATTTTGCGATATATTTGTTCATCCATTATTGATTGAATGTTAAAATCTTTTATGTCGTTAAAAAGGAATCCTAAATTTTCCTCTTCTATGAATTCTAGCGCATTACATTTATGACCAATAATAGGTATACCGTTGAATAAAATATCCAATGCGACTCCACTACTTCGATTGGAATATACGCCTCGATAATTTAGAATACAATAACGTGATTCTTTTATATACTTGTTGTAATCATTTATATCAATAAAACCTAGATGTAGTTCTATGTTAGAAGAATTCTGTGCAATTGAGGTTAATTTATCTGCAAGTTCTTCATTTGCTTTTCCTGCGATAATTGTTTTATATTTACTTTTAGAAAGGTATTCTGCCATTTCAATGACTCCTTTATCAGGAGCTATACTTCCTACGATAGAAAAATCATATTTTTTTTCAATTAAGGATTGAAATTTTATTTGTCTTTCAGTTTGGTTATATATATAATCTGTAACGATACAATAAGGTCTTTTATATGACTTTCCAATGAGTTCATTAGGACAAATAAATCCTTTGATTTTATTTTGGGCTAATTTATATATGAATTTCTTTATAGGATTGGAGATTGAATCTGTATCATATTGGATAACAAAGATATTATTCATATTTTTTTTTGCAAATAATGCGATTCCTAAAAAAGTTGTGGATGCACCAGAATGTTGTAATACTATTATATCTTGTGGGGTTGAGTTTCTGAATAGATATTTACAATTCATTAATGTTTTCCATTTGTTCTTTAGTTGACTTTCTCCTGATATTGAATTATATGGAAGGGCAAAAACCTCTGAATTATTAAAATGGGAGAAATAAAGAGGGCCACCAGCTACTTTTGTTATGATAACTTCTGAATACAATTCAAGGTAATTCTGTGCTACTGAAAAATAGTGTCCAATTGATTTTCCATTGTAGCTATAACTTTTTACATCAGCAATAATTAAACATTTCATAATCAACTATTTATAATCTATCACCTATGAGTATACTTATTATTTTAGGCATTTTTCTTTTGCTTATCCTAAATAAAATATAACATATTAGTAAAACTGAAATTGCGGTTATAATCCAAACAAAGCAACAATTTAGAAGTTTTGTAGTATTTATATGTGTAATATAAATATTTCTTAATCCTGTAAAATATGGATGTACAAAATATATGAAAGAACTAGACATTGTAATACTAGCCGGTATATTATATTTTGTTATAATTCCCCATAAACTTATAGAACATAACATGAAGTTTATACCTTGTACAAAGGTAGGGAATATCATACTTAGGTTTAGTATTTTTATTGCAAGATAGAGAATAAGGCAAATCTTCCAATTAAAATTCTTATAGATTTTATCAAGAGAGAATCCCATTATTGCAGTATATGATCCGAGTAATAGATAAATGTTAAAAAACGGATAGTCTATATTTATGTTGAATGAGAATAAAAAGAGAGCAATTAATAATATTACATTTTTTAGGTATTTGATAAGTATATAATAAACAGGTGAAAAGAAGGAAAACAAAATTAGAGTTTTGATATACCACATAGCCTTCCCTATTGGATGCCCTGAACCTGAATCCCAAAATTGTATAAGAAAGTTTGTTATCCCGCATGGCCAATTATCATTTTTTATGAAATGGTTGTATACTATGGCAATAAGGCACCATAAAATATATGGTATTAATAATGTTCTTATTCTTCTTCGTATTTTATATATATAAGTATATATAATCCAATCTCTAAAACTACGGTCTTTATTTTCTTCTTTTGTCTGAAAAAAAAGATATCCACTTAGAAAAAATAATATTGGAAGGAATGGAATATTAATGATGTTTTGGATATTAATGATGTTTTGGATATTAATGATATCAGTATTTGTAGGAGTGAGTAAATGCCCTATTTGGGTATGAAGTAAAACTAAAAAAATAATACATATAAACCTTAGGGTATTTATTTTAGTTGATTCTTTTTTATCTATCATAAAATGTGATTATTTATTTAGCTTATTTTGATAATATTAGTTGGTGATATAAATCTACGTATTTATCAAATTGTTTTAAAGAAAATTGTTGTGCTCTTAATAGACAATTTTCTCTTGAGTAAATATGGATGTTTTCTGCTATTTCTTGTATTGCCCTTATTAAGGCATTGTAATCTCCTTTGGGTACTGATATACCGGAATTCTTATCGATGGATTCTGCGCTACCTCCAGTTTGAAAAGTTACGACTGGAGTGCCACTTGCCAATGCTTCGATATTAGTTGTTGGAAAATTGTCAATTAGCGTGGGATTTACGAAAATAGTTGCGGCCTGATAAATTGCAGCTAATTCCTCAACGGAAGTTGTTCTAGGTAGTAATATTATATTGGATGGGATTTTGCTGATATCATTATTTCTTACACCTCCAACAAGTACAATTTGGAATTTTGGAGGTAAATCTTTTGATAGACGAATAAAGTAATCTAACCCTTTTAATCTATCCATATTTAAAGCTAGTCCCAATATAATTGTTTTGCCTTGTAATTTATATTTTTCTTTGAAGTTGAATGATGAAGGTTTTGAGAATATATCTATATCAACTCCATTGTAAATACATTTCATTGGAAACTTATTTAAAAGTGAATCCTTGACATAATTTAACAGCCATTGGGAGGGGGTAATGACTAAGAGTTGTTTGAATCTATAAATATACTTATTTCTCAAATGCCATTGGATTGAGGAGTTGTCAAGCCATGATGCCCCATATTGCTTTGGAAGTGGACAATGACCACATCCATTTTTCCAACGCATGCATTTAAATTCCTCGAAATGTGAACATCTGCCAGTAAAAGCTCTACAATCATGCATAGTCCATACAACTGGTATATTGTGTTTGTTTGTGAAATTAACAAATAAAGGGAAATTTAACATGTAATCATTGACCACATTTAAATGTATTACGTCTGGTTTATATTGTTTTAGTAAATAAATTAAGTGAAAGGTATCTATAAAAGAATAAATATCTTGTAGCCCTGTAATGTTGTATAGATTATGATGGATAAACCAATTAAGTCTTGTTCCAAATGTAACCTGGTTAGGTAATGTATTACGATTGTTTCTTCCTGAATTTGGACAGAATAGTTTTATTGTATCTCCTCTTTTTTCAATTGATTCACTAAGGAACTTGTAATATCTAGGGAAAAAACCAATATTTCCACTATGCATTATAGCTATTTTCATATAAATAAAGATATTAATATGGTAAACATTTTTTTAGCCATTCACGAAATTGATAATTGTTCATTTTTCGAAAATATGGGGAAAAACACATTGCAATAATCATCCATAAGGCTATATTTGAAATATTAAAAGTATTTGCATCTTCAATCCAACCTAGCATCCATCTAAATGATACAAAAACTGCCAAATATTTTAAGTATATATTATTAGACTTGTGTAACGCTAATGTGGAGGCTTTTATATAGATAAGACAATATAGGAGCATTCCTATTATTCCTAGCCACGTAAAGATATTTGGGAAACATAATTCATTATAATGTCTTTCATTTGTGCGAAAAACATTTCCTTTTTTGTCTTTATTTACTGCCTCAAAATAAAACTCGTCATTTCCTCTTGCTGGTGTTCGTCCTATTAGTATGTAATTATGGTTTATTGCAGATTCTATGACTTCTTTGTAAATAAATGTTCTAGTGTCTAAGGATACATCCTCTTCTACTCGCTTTCCATTGACAATGCGAGATTGTGAATATTTTCCACTGTTTTCTTGCATTTTTTGAAAAATATTATAAGAGCCTGTTATTCCTAAATATAGGAGGATTACAGTTAATCCATAAAATAAATAATGTATTCCTATTAATAATTTTGTGCTTATTATTTTATGTATCATAAAGCATAATGCCAAAATGATGGTCATAATTGATTTGATAACTTGTGCCCGTGCTCCTAAATCTGTTGTCATAATGACTAAAAGGCATAATATTAATAATTGCCATTTTTTTGGTAAAACGTAAATAAATATTCCCATCAAGTAAATAGGCCCTAGATAAAAATGATATGCTCCGATATTTATTACCCAAATTATATATATACCAAAAATTATTAATCCATATTTAAACCATTTCTTTAATATTTTTTGATTGATATATGGATTAGAAAAAAGAAATACTAAGATGGGTAGTGATAACATCTGAAATCCTTCAGTTAACCATCTGAAATCCATATATATTTCACAAGCGAATAATCCTCTGATGCAACCTATTAACATCCAAATCATATATAGGAAGATAATGGAATAATTTTTACCAAAGGTTGCATATGCTTTTTTGTAAAAAATATATGCGTAGAATAAAATGCTAAAATTTATTATCCATTCAATATAGCGATTGATAGGTAATATGCTCCATAATGATATAGAGCATATTGAACTTAAAATTATTAGCCACGATAATTTATTTATTTGTGATGGGCGTAGATTCATGCTTCTTTGAAGGCCAACTGATAAAATATTTCTTTTAGATGACTATAATAGTTTTCTTCGAAATATGGACTTAGTTTATGTGTCAATTTTTTAGTTTTAATTTGTTCATATAGTTTATATGCTTCTTTCAAATCCGATGCAACATATACATAATCATCGTAAACACCTTTAAACCAGTTTGCTCCTGTTATTACCTTATGGTCATTCGTCTTAATTATAATAACAGGTGTTCCTGCAGCTAGTGAGAAAATTGTCCCATGATATCTATCTGTGATTACAATTTTATATTTTGAGAAAAAGATTATCTGTTTTTCAATATAATGTTGAAGGTTTTTTCTAATCTTTTCTTCTGATGTTGATATTGTTGTATCTGTTGTAGTAATAGGCTCTATTTCTTCGATTTGTTTTTTTAGATTTTGCAATTCTTTGTCAGAATAAAATTTTTCACTATCGTCTCTTAAGCAAAAACATACACCTTTTCTTTCATTCTCAAAGGTATATTTACCAATTAGAGTTGTAACAATATCCGGAAAGGCTTGTACCTCAATATTAGGGAACATTTCTTTTGCCATGTTATAGGATACCGTATCACGGGCTAGGAATAACATGTTAGTAGCTTGGTTATAAGACTTTGATGTACGCTTCTTATTCTTTTCATGTTGGAAAAAGATTGTTTGCGGCATCATTAAGATCTTAGCGTATGGTATTTTATCAATAATCATACGATGCATCAATTCATGGTCTCCTCCTAAGTCTTGGGTACAATAACCGCTTTGGAATATTATGATGTCATTGGGACGGTATATTGTTTTTAATTTAGATGGGAAATCCACAAATGGATTAACGACTGTGCTTGATTTAAATGATAATAATTCTGAATCTGGGAAATTTTTAGAAATCCAATTTAATATACAATAATGTTGTCCCATATCACCCAAATTAGGGTGTTCCGTAATTCCTAGATAATAAATTCTTTGTTGAGATATAGGAGGGGTTAGTCGAGTAATATCGTTATTTACGAATTCTTTGTATTTCCGCTCTTTATACTTAGCTAATGCTTTGCTATAAATAAATCCGAAGTATTTACGAATTTTGCGTCTTAGTTTTTTGTTGATCATATTAAAGATGTTTTAGTAATTTTATCATTTTTATTGGAAGGATCATTTTTATATATCCTTTGACTACTATTGTCCAATCTTGTTCTTTGGGAGATGTTAGATAGCGTTTATGTAGCGTATTTTGTTCTACTCCATTAAAATAATCTTTCCAAAATTCTTCATACAATTGGGGCTTTTCTTGTGGTTTTTTTAGATTTTGATTTGATTTTAGCGCTTCTTGGATGCTTCTTTCTTCATAAATCAATTCATTTTTAATTTCTGAAAATAGTTCTTCACCTTTATCAGTGTTAAGAAGAATAAGTGATGTCCCTTTTCTATATGATCTGAACTTTAAATTGTATGGAGTGTAGTTCCAAAAATCGGCTAATGTTATATCAGAAATACGTTGTAAACTAGAATATTGACAGTGAAAGCAATTTTCTCTTAATATATAATTATCAACGAACGATCTAAAGAAAAAAGACTTTGAATATCTTTCACTATCAACTTTACCATTTTCTAGATAATAATTCATGGAAGTATGATATTGGTCTGGTGTTTTTTCTCTAAATCGTATATCAATTACTTTAGAATTGTATTTCTTTTCTATATTTTTTATTGTTTGACGTAAAAAAAGGCGAGAAGGAACTCCATGACATACTAAATCAACTGTATATAAGTTATCATATTCCTTTCTAAGAAAATTTTTTAAACCTGCTACTTGACAAGGAGTTCCTGTGAATAGTACTTTTTTTCCTGTCTTTAAAAGATTTTGTATTTCTATGTAAGTGTTTCTGACATCGCTATGTGCATATTTGGAACCTTGGAATTTATTTAGCATAGAAATGTCTTCACATATTTGGTGTTCTGCTCCTTGTTCAGTCCAAATCACTCCGCAGAATATACCTTTATTTTTGACTATATGTTTAGAAATTACGAAAGATAATCCTCCTGAGGTACTTCTTTTACGTTGTTTTCCGTTTTTGGTCCAGCCTGCAAAAACTCTTGGCTGTTTCTGATTATTTGTGGAAATAGGATGTAAAGCAGGACAAGTATTAATACATCTTTGACATCCTGTGCATTTTTCTTCATTAATGATTGGATATATGTTTCCTTTTTCATTTTCAACCATTTGAATAGCAGAATGTTTACATGACATTCTACATGCTTGGCAACCTGTACAAATGTTTTGGGGGCATATTTCCATGATAGATTATTTTTTTAGTTTGGATTTTATTATAGAGTGTATATATTTTTTTTCTTCATTATTTAATCCAATTGTGAAGAAAATAATAAATTCAATGATTAGTAGAATTATTGTAATATAACAAAACTCAAAAAAGCTATTTGCCTTTATTATAGATATTGTTGGAATAACAACTATGAATAATATTGTAGAACAAAATAACGAAGGGAGTATTGTCTTTTTTATGAAATGCAAAATATTGAATCCTATTAAATTCCGCAAATATATAATTCGCAGTATCAATGCAAATATATAAATTATATCTCGGATATAGAACATACTTTCGGGTGTCATTCCATATTTTCCTCCTACGTAGGATATTGGAATATTAATTAATAATAGAATACTAATTGTTATCTGATATGATTTAATTTTTCCTGTTGCGAAAATAGTAACCCATAATGGCCCCGAAAAGCATTCTATGAGTGCACCTATGATAATTGCCGTACAGATTGATTCTGTATGAGGCGGATATTTTCCAAGCCATAAGGTTAATATATATTCTAGGTTTAATAAAAGTGGGAAGGCAACGAAAAACATGATATAATAGGAGTATTTAGAAGATGTACAAATTAATGTAAATTGTCTAGAACGATCTCCTTCAGCTTCACTTTTTGTTAGTTGAGGATTTAGTGCTTGTTGAAAACCTGCAACAAGTGTCATTATTTGGCCATTAACCTGATTAGCAATACCGACTGCTGCATTTAATCCTACTCCATAAAAGATGTTAATTATGACGTTGATACCTTGTTGAAGTCCTACATTGGCTATACTTCCAAACATAGCCCATCCGGAAAATGATATAAGTCCTTTATACCTTTTTCTATCGTTAATATGTAAATAGTTAGTATCCTGAAAACTCTTTTTGCAATAGACCTTAAAACAGATATTGACAATGAGACTGACAATAAATAACAAAATGGCATAAAAAATAAGTCTATTATTATTTGTTAGTAATAGAAAATATACAATAGCTAGTTTTGATATGGACTCAATAATTCCAATATATGCATAAAATGACATTTTTTCATGAGCAATAATTAATGCATTATTGGGGACTCTGAGAATCAATGTTAGGCAATTTAATATTGTAAATTGATATACAATATTTACAATATCCATTTTGTTGGAGGGAAAATTCATTTGTGTGTTTATGAACCATAATCCAATGGTTTCAGATAAAACTAGGATTATAAATGCTATTCCAATATGGATATTTAAACATGCACTGTATATTTCAGATATATTGCCATCTTTTTTCCCTAATTCATATGATAAATGCCGTTGTGTTGCACTTGCCATAGCATTATTTATGAATGTAAATAAGACAACGACTCCTCCTACAATATTATAAATACCAAAATCTTCTAATCCTAGTGTTTGTAATACAACACGTGATGTATATAGGCCAACAAACATTGTTAATAGCATTCTTGAATACAAAAAAATAGTATTTTTGGCTATTCGTTTGTTGCTTTCTGTTATACTTCCCATTTTTTTATTTTGGAATTAGATATTATTACTTGTTATGAAATATGTTTCAAGATGTTATTTCTTTTCTTTTTCATAATATCCATATCCATATCCATATTTTTTTCCGTATCCATATTTCCCATATTTCCCATATTTCCCATATCCATAATAGTAGCCATTTTTACGCTGATTCATATCAATGCAATTTATCAGTGTACAGAGGTTTGAAAGTTTTTTATCTTTCTTTAGTTCGTTAATCAGTTCATAGTGACTCTTGTGGGTATAGCCAGCGCGACAGACATACACACTCAGTTCGGCTACACGAGCAATGAGTTGGGTATCGGTTACCATGCCAATGGGGGCTGTATCTAGAATTACATAGTCAAAGTTTGCTTTCAGAATTTCAATGGCCTTGTCAAGGGTCTTACGGGCTACCAGCTCGGTCGGGTTGGGAGGTACTGTGCCACCTGGAAGTATATACAAATTTGGTGATACTATAGAAGGCTGACACAAAGAAAGTAAGTCGGTATGTTCCGAATCGGCCAAATACTGGGTGATACCTTTTTCCTTATGGGAAATCTGGAAGACTTTATTCAGACCGGGCTTGCGGATATCGAGACCTACAATTACTACTTTCTTACCCATAAAGGCAAAGCTACAAGCCAAATTTCCGGCGGTAAAGCTCTTTCCCTCGCCGGAACTGGTGGAAGTGAAGAGAATTACTTTTTGGCCTTCCTGTAACATGTACTGGATATTGGTGCGGACGGAACGGAATACTTCTTCCATCAAGTCATTATGGTTTTCATGCACGACAATCGGATTCCCTTTGGTATCTGCCATGGGCACATCGCCCACTACTGGTACGTCAGTTATTTTTTCTACATCGGCACGGCTTTCAATTTTAAAGCGAAGCAGATTATTCAGATAAATGATAACTATTGGAATACCGATTCCTAGTACCAAGGCTATTAGGTAGAATGTTTTTTTGTTTGGGGAAACCGGACTTCCTGCTGAAAGAGGTTCCTCTACCATGCGCCCATTATTGGCTGTTGCTGCTAAAGTGATGGCATTTTCTTCACGTTTCTGGAGCAACATTAGGTAAAGGCTGGCCTTGATTTCCTGCTGCCGGGTAATGCTAAGCAGTTCTTTTTCTTGAGTTGGGGCATTACTGATTTTTCCTTCAAACTTGCGTGCCTGGTTTTCTAAGTCATTGCGGGTAATTTCCAACCCTTTCAAAACGCTATTGACAGAGGCTTGTACACTTTTGCGGGTGGCTTCGATAGAAGTGTCCAAGTTGACAACTGCAGGGTTGTTTTCACTGGAAGTCCGAAGTAAACGTTTGCGCTCAGTCAGCATTTCGTTGTATTGTCCAACCACTTTTGTTAAGGCATTGTCGGCTAATCCGATATTAGCTGGAATCACTTCCATTTGGTTGGAAGGATTGTCGATGTATTCTTTTAAAAATTGAACGAGACGAAGCTGGGTAGCATTGTCTGCACGTTTTTGTTCGTATTCCGCATTACCTTGTAAAGCAAGTTTGGCATCGGAACTTAAATCCGTCAGACCGGCCTTTTGCTTGTAGCTGGCTAATTCACTTTCAGTGGTACCCAGTTCTTGATTGATGATTTGGATACGCCCGTCAATAAATTCTGCGGTACGGCTAGCCACTTCGTTTTTGTCATCATTGGCATCACTGTTATAGAGGGCAACCAAGGTATTTAAAAAGTCTTTTCCACGACCAATGTGGGTATCGTTGTAATTTAACCGTACAATGGTGGTAAATTTGCTGGTAGGTTCAGCGCTCAATCGGGCTTTACAGCTTGCGGCTGCAGCAGTTGGTGTGATGACAGTTGCATAGATGGTGTGCGCTTCTTTGATTGTTGTGCTATCTTTCGGGCTGAGAGTAAGGGTACCTACAGGGGTCACCAGTACTCCGGGAAGTCGGTCAAAGTTCTTGGAAACGGTTCGTTCTTTCCCTGCTTGATAATAGAGGGCATCAGTCTGTACTTTTCCGTCCGCGGTACAGGCTAATTTGATTTGTAGGGCGGAAGGTAGTTTGTCTGCCTCTTCCGGGCTCATCCATACTTGTATAGGGGTGTCTTTGTAGAGCTGAGTAGGGTATCCGAAACTACGCTTTTCTTGGTAGGTGATATTCAAATTCAGCGTGTTGACTACTTTTTTGAGAAGGGTGCGGGATTGCAAGATTTCGACTTCGTTATCGAAGTTGCTGGCCATGCTGAGCATGCCCAAATCTTGCATGGCTGCCAACGAGGCATTTTGCCCACCGGCTTTATTTTTGTCTCCTTGTTTAATCAAGACCGTCGCATTGACATTGTATACCGGGGCCTCATAGCGCAGGTAGCACCACGCTCCAGCTAGGCATATTATCAGGCAGGCCACAAACCAAGGCCAATACATCAGGTATTCAAATAGGATGGCTTTATAATCTATAGGCTTTTCATTCTCGGCTTGAAACAATTCGTCGTCTCTTTCGTCACTCATAGATATTAAGTGTAATTAGTTTTTTTTGAAATTATGTGGATTTAAGGGCTTTATTTAAATACAGTCACCAGCAGGCTGGCAATAGATACCAAAATGGAGGTTGCACTGATCCAAAGGGTGGTACTGTTACCTATGTCAGAGTTGCGTGCTTTGGTCTTGTTGGGACTGACATAAAGAATGTCATTTTGCTGCAGGTAGAAGTAGGGAGAACGAACTAAATCGGCATCGTTCAAGTTGAGCGTTTGAATCAGACGCTCTCCGTTGGCATTCTCGCGTACAAGTTTGACGTTGTCGCGTACACCATACACCGTCATATCACCTGCCATAGCCAAGGCTTCCAACACGTTTACTTTTTCGTTGTTGACTGTAAAGGTCCCAGGACGGGTTACTTCCCCTAATACGGAAATTTTATAATTCACCATACGGACATTTACGATGGGGGTTTCTTTCAGGTAGGGTACCAATTTTTCACGAATCAGCGCTTCACATTCGTTTTTGGTAAGTCCGCTGATTTTCAGACGGCCCAAAACCGGGAAATCTATTTCGCCTTGGTTGTCTACAAGGTATTGTTGCAATACGGGTTGTGTAGTTAAACTCGTGCTGGCTTGCGAAACAGCAGATTGGACTGTCAAGTTAAACGGCACACTGGCCTGCGGGTCGGTGGTGCTGACGGTAATGGTCAGCAGATCCTTGGGCATGATTTTCGCATCGTAAAGGGGGATTTCACCAGCGGCTACTTCCACTTCCTGAGAATTTTGAAGGTAGGGTACCTTCTTGTAAGACGTACACCCGCTCACCAGCAGGGTGGACAACGTCAGCATACAGACTACTTTGCGTATCTTCATCTTTTCTTATGGTTTTGTTATGATTTTTCTAAAGGAATTTCCCTGTGCATAGGGCGTGCTTCGCCGTTACCACTCCCAGCTGTGGATTGGGGGCGGTAAACACAGCGGCCGATAATCAGCCGCAAAATTAAGCTTTATTTTTGGTTTATTCAACTTATAGAGGGGTTTTTGTCGGTGAAAAGGGTGGAAATCAATGAAAAAGTGGGCATATCGGTGGATTTTGTAACAATTCTGGAACGAGGTATAGGGTATAGGGGCGGGGCGTGAGAAAAACGCAAGGGCGTTTTACCTGAAACGCAAGTGCATTTGAGATAAAACGCAAGTACGTTTTACTTCAAACGCAAGTACGTTTTACTTCAAACGCAAGGGCGTTTGATTCGAAACGCAAGGGCGTTTTCGGGGAGTTCCGGAAAGGGAATCATGACGGGTTGTCGGGGTTGGCAGGCATTTTTATAAAATGTATATACGCGGGGTGTGGAACAAGTGTGTCATACTTGTTCCACACCTGTATATAGAGAGTTTGCAAAACCGGTGCCAACCCCGACAACCCGTCAAGCGGTGGCCCGGGGAAGACCGGTTCTTCACTACCGTTCTGTATCTTTTGTGCGAGGGGCTTGGATGCCTTGGCTTGATTTAATTCGCTCTAAATCAGTGGTGAGTGAACGGAAAAAGTCGCGGAGCAGCTCGTCCTGCTTCTGCGGATCGGCGGCAAGCAGTCGGTGGTACACGGCAAGGATGCGGCCGAGGAATGTCAGATCCGTCAGGAGCCCTTTTTAACTTTTTGAAACGTGTGTGCGCTCATCGGCGCCAGTCGGCACAACTCTTGTACGGTGAGGGTACGGCCGTGCGACAGCACCTGGTGGCGCCACGCTTCCAACATCTGTCCTAGTTCAATCAATTTCGCTTGTTTCATACGCATTTTTTGTTTAAAAAATAAAATTATAGTAAATTATTGGTTAAAATATTGCACACATGTGTGCAATATGGGTTTGTACTTTCTGTAAACTTGTGTTACATTCGTTTCGCTGTTTTGAAAAGAAAACACAAAAATTAAAACTAAAAGGATTGCAAATTTAATAAATCATTAAATAAAGCACGAGAAAATGAACAAAATGATGCTAAGTATTTTTAAGGGTTATGCCGACACGATGCCCGTGGCGGTGAGTCTTGATGAAGTGGTCCGTCTGATTCGGGAGGACAAGGTGTTGGCCGACCACACCGAAAAATACCGTTACTATCGCTCGCAGGGGCAGAAGACGGCCGCCAACCGGGAAAAGGCGGCCTGTCCCTGCTTTGCCGTAGCGGTGCGTTTCGACGGGGGCAAGCGAAGAACCGACATCAGTGGCTGGACAGGTCTCTCGATGGTGGATTTTGACCATCTGCCCGAAGGACGGGCGGGGGAAGTGTTCGAAAAAGTGTGTACCGACCCGCACACCGTGCTGGCTTATACCACCATCAGCGGGCAGGGGGTGAGGGTGGTGTGCCGCTACTGCCTGGACGGGGAGGTGCCCGACAATGACCGTCTGACGCTGTACGCCCAGGTGTTCAACAGGGTAAACGAGTATTACCAGAAGCTGACGAAGTGTGCTTTCGACCCTGCCTGCAAGAATGCCACGCGACTGAGCGGACTGGCGCATGACGCGCAGGTGCATTACCACGACGGGGCGGAACCTTTCCGCTTCGACCTTTCGCGCATGAAGAAGGCGGATGAGCCGCGCAGGGGACGGGTGGAGCGTGTGGTGGCCCGTATCCGCAGGGAGCTGGACGAGCAGGGCGTGGTGTATGCCCCGCATCATCACAATGAGTACATCATGCGCATGGGTTATCTGATGAACGAGTTCGGGCTGCCGCTGGAGCAGGCCATCGGCTGGGCGGACGGACGCTTTCCGGAATACGACGGCGACGTGGCGGCTATTTTCCGCTCGTGTTATGCCGATACGGAGGCGCACGGACGGCGCGAGGCGGAACTGTTTCGTGCGAAGAGGGAGAAGAAGGGGGAAGGACGTTCCCAGCTGGCCACGCCCCAGGAGATTGAGCAGTTTCTCGCCACGCAGGCGGAGTTCCGGAAGAACGTGATTACCGGGAAGGAGGAGATGCGGCATCCCGAGGTCGAGGAGTTTGTGGAGCTGACCGACCGCCTGGTGAACTCGCTGTGGAGCCGCATGACCAAGGAGGGGCACACGGTGCGCCTGTGCGACGTGCGCTCGGTGCTGGAGTCGGAGTTCGTGCCGGAGTTCAACCCTTTTACGGAGTATTTCCGCTCGCTGCCTCCATGGGACGGGGTGACCGACCACATCGGGCGGCTGGCGGCCACGGTGCACGTGGAGGGTGACGCGAAACTGTTTGATGATTGTTTCCGCAAGTGGCTGGTGGCTGTGGTGGTGTCGCTGATGGTGAAGGAGGTGACGAACCACCAGATTCTGGTGCTGGTGGGGCGGCAGGGTTGCTACAAGACGACCTGGCTGGCGCGTCTGCTGCCGCCTGAACTGCAGCGGTATTTCTGCGTGCGCTCCAACAGCGGACGGCTGACAAAGGACGATAACCTGGCGCTGTCGGAATTTGCGCTGATTTGCCTGGAGGAGATTGACGAGCTGCGCCTGGGTGACATCAACCAGCTCAAGGCGATGGTGACTATGCCGGCGGTGAACGAGCGGAGGGCGTACGGGCACTACAAGGAGAACCGTCCGCACATCGCGAGTTTCTGCGGCACGACCAACCAGCCGGAGTTTCTGAACGACCCCACGGGAAGCCGGCGCTGGCTGCCCTTTACGGTGGTGCACATAGACGACCCTTACACGCATCCCGTGGACTATGCGGGGGTGTACGGGCAGGCCCTGATGCTGTGGAAGAAGGGGTTCCGCTACTGGTTCGATGAGGAGGAAATCGCGCAGGTGAACGCACGCAACGAGCGGTTTGAGACGGCCAGCCTGGAAACGGACTTGCTATTGGCCTTTTTCCGCGTGCCGATGCCCGGCGAGGAATGTATGTTCCTGACGGTGGGCGAGATTCTGCAGCACATCAACGGGGGCATGAAGAATCCCCTCAGTGCCGTCAAGGTGGGGCTTGCCTTGCGGAAGGCGGGATTCGAGCAGGTTCGCGTGGCGGGGAAGAGGGGGTATCGGGTGGTGATGTACACCATCGAGGAGGTGAACCGCAACCGTCGTGCCATGGGACGATTCACCGAGGCGCCGGCTGAAGAGTAGTCTTCATCGCCCGGTCGCCGGATGGTGATAACGCTTTGATTTTCATGTGGCTTTTTGTGTTCCGAAGAAGGAAATATACCGGAAAAAACGGGTGGAAAAACTTGTGTATCCGGCCGGAATTGTGTAAATTTATAGGTAACTAAAATAAAACGGAACAATGAACTACATGCAATTGAAAACGGGACCGGGAGCTGTTTCCGGGGAGGAACGGGAGGGTTTCTGCCTGAAAGCTTACCGGAAAAGTGAGTTGGCGGGCTTGTATTTTCCGCAGGCAGGTAAGAAAGGTGCCCTGCAGGGGCTGGGGCGATGGATCAAGCAGTGTGCGGAACTGGAAAGGGAGCTCGAGCGGTCGGGCTACCAGAAAAACCGCAAGTTTTTCCTGAAATCGGAGGTGGAACTGATTGTGAGGTTCCTTGGAGAGCCGTGAGCGACGGCGTTTCCTTTTTCTAATGTCTTCAAAAGTCTTCAAATTTCCTCGAATGTCTTCGTAAGTCTTCGTATGTCCTCAAATGTCTACATGGGCGGAAACGGGGAGTGTAACTTTGCCTTTGTAAGAAATAATGAAGAATGAAGAGTGAATAATGAAGAACAATCAAATAATGAAGAATGAAGAGTGAATAATGAAGAACAATGGATAATGAAGAATGAAGAGTGAATAATGAAGAATGTGCGCGCGTTTCCTGGATTCATCATTCTTAATTCTTAATTCTTCATTCAAGATTCAAGATTCATCATTCTTAATTCTTCATTTTATTATTAATTTTTAATTGATTGACCTATGAAGAAAACAGTGACTTATTCGGTTGTAGGGCGTGTGAACCCGGCCGATCGTGAAAGCGGTGAAGTGAAGTATTATGCACAGTCGCAGGCTCGCGGCGAGATGGGTATCCGTGAGATAGCGGAACGTATTCACCAGATGTGTACCGTGACCCGTGCCGACGTGATGGCGGTATTGACGGGACTGGAAGACATCGTGTCGGAAGGCTTGCAGGGCGGCGAAATCGTACGCCTGGGTGAACTGGGTTCGCTGCAGCTGAGCCTGAGCGGGGAAGGAGCCGCTACGGAAGATACGTATACCGACAGCATGATTGAAAAGGTGCGCGTGCTGTTCCGCCCGGGTACGGTGATGCAGGAGGCTATCAACAACCTGGCTTTCGAACGGGTGCCGGTGAAGTATAAGAAAGAGGAAGAGGACGACGGTGCTGGGGTGTAATCGGAACTAAGGCGTGAGAAGATGACGAAAGTAAAATGGATTGTGGTCAGGGTGCTGAAGTGTATTCTCTGTCTCCTGACCGGAAGAAAACCGGATTGTGATGAGAAAAATTGACATGATTGTGATTCACTGTACGGCAACGAGAGCGGACCGCCCGCTCTCGCCTGCCGAACTGACGAAGATGCACCGGAAACGGGGGTTCAAGTGTTGCGGATATCACTATTTTGTCCGCACGGATGGTGAAATTTGTACAATGCGGCCGGTGGAACGGGCCGGAGCGCATGCCAAGGGGTATAACGAGCACAGCATCGGCATTGCGTACGAAGGGGGACTGGATGCGCAGGGACAGCCGGCGGATACGCGTACGGAACTGCAGAAGCGTTCGCTCCGGATTCTGGTGAGGGTGCTGAAATCAGATTTCCCGGCCATCACGCAGGTGGTGGGGCATCGCGACCTGAGCCCGGATCTGGACGGCGACGGAACGGTGGAACCGGAGGAATGGACCAAGGCCTGCCCCTGTTTTGACGTGAAAAAGGAGCTGTAGCGGAACAAAAGTTTTCTAAATCGTAAAAAGAAGGTGTCCGGCGCCTGAAAAGTTTTCAGGATTCGAAATAAAATCCTACCTTTGCACTACTCAAAATCCAAACGGACATGGCGAATCTGTATATTATCATTTCTGCATTTGTATCGGCAGTGATACTGGGGAGAATCATTATCCCGAATATTCTGATTATTTCATTGCGCAAACGCTTGTTTGACGTGCCTGATGAACGGAAAGTACACAAACGTCCGATACCTCGCCTCGGGGGAGTGACCTTTTTTCCGGTGATTCTTTTTTCCTTGTGTGTGTTTACGGCCGTGCGGCTGATGACGGGCCACGGACCTGCGGATACTTCGACAACGGACCTGGTGTGCGAGTTTCTTTTCCTGACGGGAGGACTGACCCTGTTGTATATCGTGGGCATTGCCGACGACTTGATTGGGGTGCGCTACCGGAAGAAGTTCCTGGTGCAGATTATCTCGGCGGCGATGTTTCCGCTGTCGGGCTTGTATATCAACAATTTCTATGGTCTCTTTGGCATTTACCTGATTCCTGCAGAGGTAGGTATTCCGCTGACCATGCTGCTGGTGGTGTTCATCACCAATGCCATCAACCTGATTGACGGTATCGACGGACTGGCGTCGGGGCTGAGTATGGTGGCACTGCTGGTGTTCGGGGTGCTGTTCGTGCATTTCCGCATGTGGAGCTATGCCATGCTGGCTTTCGTGACGGTGGGTGTGATTATCCCGTTCTTTTCGTACAACGTGTTCGGCAGTGCGGATTTGGGAAGGAAGATTTTCATGGGGGATACCGGCAGCTTGACGCTGGGGTATATTCTGAGCTTCTTTGTCATCAAGTACTGTATGTATGAGCCGGATATGCTGCTCACGATGAAGACGAGTCCGGTGCTGGTGTCGTTCAGCGTGCTGATGGTGCCGTGTCTGGATGTGATTCGCGTGGTGCTGCGGCGTGCGCGTAACAAGCGGTCGCTGTTCATGCCCGACAAGACGCACATCCATCACAAGTTCCTGGCCATGGGCTTCTCTCCGCGGAGGGCGCTGGTAACGATTCAGCTGATGTCGGCCTGCTTCTGTGCGTTTACCATCGTGGCGATTCTTTATATGAACAACACGCTGGTGTTCGTGATTGACGTGGTGGTATGGATGCTGCTGAACCTCTGGTTTGACCATGTGATTAACCGGAAGGCGAAGAATGGAGAATAATGAAGAATTAAGAATTAAGAATGAAGAATGAATAATGAAGAATTAATATAGTGAAGAACGGGAGGGGTGACTCTTCCGTTTTTTTTTGTTATGACATAAGAACAAAAAGACATAATTTCAATAATGATGAAGAATGAAAAGTGAAAACGCAATACGCTCACCTCTTTTACTTTTTAACTTTTACCTTTTAACTATATACCTTATACCTTTTTCTGTCTAAAGAAGCTCGATATCTGTATAACTCGTTTGAAAAAATGTGTTGTAATGAATGCTATTCGTTCGAAAAAATGTATCGAATGTTGGTTTATTCGCTGGAAAAAGTGTAATTTCGTCGTTGGGAAATAAGATTACACCATGCTTAAAAGGAAGATAGAAACATATTTAGCCGACTGGAAACGGTCTGAGGACAGAAAGCCTCTTGTAATAAAAGGCATCCGCCAATGTGGAAAGACATACATTGTTCAGAAATTCGCAAGGGAGAATTATGAAAGTGTGGTCTATATGAATTTCATTCTTGAGCCTGACAACAAGTCTGCCTTTACCGGCAATATAGATGTGGATACCATCATTCTCAACCTCTCTGCTTTGATTCAGGGCAGTCGTTTCATTGAGGGGAAAACCTGCATCATCCTTGACGAGATTCAAGAGTGTAAGGAAGCAAGGACTGCCTTGAAGTCATTTCATATAGACGGGCGTTTCGATGTCATTGCCACAGGTTCGCTTTTGGGGGTAAAAGGTTATGGTCAAAGTAAGAAAAAGAAGGAGGATGTAGGGCAAGATTCTGTTCCGGTTGGATACGAAACCGTGATTGACATGTATCCATTGGATTTTGAAGAGTTTCTATGGGCAAACGGAATCGGTCAGACAGTTATTGATTCTGTAAAATCATGCTTTGAGAGCGAAAAGGCTGTGCCTGACGGGATTCATAAGGTCATGATGGAGATGCTGTACAGATATGTGATTGTCGGAGGTCTGCCGGAAGTGGTGAATTGCTTCCTTAAAACCAGGAATATCGAGCTGATTTATAAGTTGCAGCGAAATCTTATTGCCGGATACGAAGAAGATATGGTTAAATATGCAGAGGATGCGGATAAACCCAATATTCGGGAATGTTTTGAATCTATTCCGAAGCAACTGGCTAAAGAGAACAAGAAATTCCAGTATTCAGTTGTGAAAAAGGGAGGAAGGTCTGCTCAATACATCGGCAGTATTCAGTGGCTGGAAGATGCAGGGATTATCCGTAGATGCTATAACACACAGACTACGGAATTGCCGTTAGAGGGGAATGCCATTAAAGACTGTTTCAAAGTGTACACAACTGATATAGGTATTCTTGTGGCAATGCTTGACTATGGTACTCAGGCGGATATTTTAAAGGGAAATCTTCTTGGATACAAGGGAGCTATTTTCGAGAACCTCATGGCGGATTTTCTGTGTAAGTCCGGTCAGAAACTGTACTATTTCCATAAGGACAGCGGGCTTGAACTGGACTTCCTGGTAAGGTTCAAAGGCGAATGTGTTCTCCTTGAGATTAAGGCAAAGTCTGGTAAAGCAAAAAGCATGACTACGGTACTTAAAAATAAGGACGTGTATCATGTTAAGAGTGCAATCAAGTTAGGGCAATATAACGTAGGCCGTGATGGAGATATACTTACCATTCCACTATACATGGGATTTCTTGTAAACGACAAACTTGCAGACGTTATCATTCCTGATGTTGATGTGAGTGCGTTGAATAATGAAGAATGAAAAATAATGAAGAATGAAGAGTGAAGAATTAAGAATGAAGAATTAATATAGTGAAGGACGGGAGGGGTGACTTTTCCGTTCTTTTTTTTGTTATGACATAAGAACAAAAAGACATAATTTCAATAATGATGAAGAATGAAAAGTGAAAACGCAATACACTTGCCGCTTTTACTTTTTAACTTTTCACTTTTAACTCAATATGTTCTTCTGTTCTTTTGTCTAAAGAAACAACATGTTTCTGTGGGGCGTATCGTTTGAAAAACTTATGCGATTAAGTTGGAAAGATGAAAGTTTTTATGTTTCTTTGTGTAAACTTCATCTCTGCAAGCTATGGTTAGTACAACAGACATCATCGACAGACTGAAAATATTCAAAGCACAATCGGCTTCGAAATATAAAATAAAGTTCATGGGGTTGTTTGGTTCCTATGCGCGCCAGCAGCAAGATGAAAAAAGTGATGTGGATGTTTTTATCTGTCTGCAGGACCCGGACTTTTTCGTGATGGAGCAGATTAAAGAAGAACTTGAAGTTTTGCTCCATTCTTCTATTGATTTAGTGAACTTTAGAGAGTCACTTCGTCCAACGTTAAAAAAGAATATCCTTAAAGATGCGATCTATATCTAAAGAAATATTGATTGATTTATTGGAGCTGATTCTGGAAAAAGCTACTCTCGTGATAAACAGAAATCAGTCGATTACGTGTGCACAGGATTTTCTTACATCGCCGGACAGAATGGAAAAATTTGATGCAGCATGTATGCTGATACAGGTAGTAGGTGAAACGGCTAAGAAGATAGATGATCGTACATCGTCTCTGTTGTTTGCGCATTATCCGCAAGTCTATTGGCGAGGCGTATTCGGATGTCGAAATATTATTTCGCATGAATATGGGAATGTAGACCCCATTCAGATATTTGGTATAATCAAAAAGTATCTTCCTGAACTGGTTGTTTGTGTAAAGCAAATTTTGTCAGACGTGGAAGCAGGTAAGCATGACAGCTTATTCTTGTCATAGAATGAAGAGTGAATAATGAAGAATGAATAATGAATAATGAAGAACGGGAGGGGTGACTCTTCCGTTTTTTTTTATTATGACATAAGAACAAAAAGACATAATTTCAATAATGATGAAGAATGAAAAGTGAAAACGCAATACACTTGCCGCTTTTACTTTTTAACTTTTCACTTTTAACTCAATATGTTCTTCTGTTCTTTTGTCTAAAAACAAAAAGGAATATTCTCATTCTTCACCCTTTGCTTTTGGTTCTATAAATAAAAGTTATAAATTTGATTTGTTTTATTTGTATTTTCTGCTTTTATAACTTAAAAATGAGTATCTTTGCAAACGAATCATTTAATTGATAAAATATGGAACTTGATCAGGTAATCGGGAAAAATATCAAGGCTTTTCGTGAGCATTTGAACTATACCCAGCAGGAAATCAGTGATTATTTAGGTATCAGTCAGCCGGCATACGTGAAATATGAAAAAGGGGAGACTGTAGTTCCTTTGGAGGCAATGGAGAAACTGGCCACTCTGTATAACGTGGATGAATACGATCTGATGGAGGAAAATGAACAGCTTTTTCAGACATCTGTGGCCTGTGCGTATCGTAAGACGGGAAATATTGGAAATCTTGGTCAGATTTCTCAATTTCAGAAAATAGTCAGAAATTATATTCAGATGTGCAATGAGCTTGAGAAGTAAAGTTGAACTGGAATGTCTTGCAACCAGGTTGCGGGAGGAGATGCACGTGACTACAAAGGACCCTGTGCGCATTCATCAGATATTGAAAGAAAAGCACGTGCTTACGTGGTTTAAGAAGCTGGATGATAATTTTTCGGGCATGGCAATCCGGATAAAGGGAAACGAATCTTCTTCTGACAAGTATTTTATGTTGATAAATACGGCTTTGTCTTATGCCAAGCAGCGTTTTACTGCCTGTCATGAGTTGTATCACTTGTTGTATCAGAAAGATTTTAAGGTGTCGCAGAACAATGCGGGGCTGTTTAATAAAAAAGAGGAGGAAGAGTATAATGCCGATGTGTTTGCAGCCTACCTTCTGCTTCCGGAAATGGGGTTGAAGGAACTGGTTCCTGCCGAGGAACAGCAGGTTGACAAAATAACCTTAGCTACTCTTCTGAAGGTGGAGCAGAATTTTCTTTGCTCAAGGGCGGCGCTTCTTACCCGGCTGAAGGACTTGAAATGGATTACCAAGAAAACGTTTGACCTTTACCAGAAAAATGTGGTTGCTTCGGCAATCGAATACGGTTATAATACGCAGTTGTATTATCCTACTTATCAGACGGAGCTGGTGGGAGATTATAACTTGAAAGCTCGTGAATTATATGATAAGGGGCGTATTTCTCAGGCAAAGTATTACTCGTTACTGATGGATATGGAAATTAATGTTTCTCAAGAGGTATATGGGGAGGAATAAAGTAATATTGGTGGATGCCGATGTCATCTCTCATTTCATGGCTACCGGTTATATAGACAGGCTGACGGAAATTCTGCAGCCTCATGCCGTGATGATTGTAGAGAATGTGTACAAGGAGGCCAGCTATCATCCTACGGAACCGGACAGGAAACGGAAGGTGGACAAGTGGATGGAGCGCTGCAAGGTATGCAAGATTGCTTTCCCTTATGCCAATGAAAATATCCGGCGAGAGTTTTTCCGGCTTAAAAAAGAGAATCCGATGCTGGGGGACGGAGAACGGGCCTGTATGTCGATGGCGCGTTTTGGACAGGAGGTTATCGCAAGTAGTAACTTTCGGGATGTGGCTCCTTATTGTGATGAGAATGGCATTGAATATATTGGAACGCTGGATGTGCTGACTATTGCAATGAATAAGGGGATTTTTACAAGTGATGAATGTAATCGGTTCATGGCGGAAGCAAAGGCGAAAAACAAAGCGAAATTTCCAGTTGACGATATTACTGTTTATCAGGCGCCGGAATACATCAGTACGTTTTGATAGTGAATAATGAAGAATGAAGAATTGAGAATGAAGAATGAAGAGTGAAAAATAATGAAGAATTAAGAATGAATAATGAAGAACGGGGGGACTCTTCCGTTTTTTTGTGATTACTTGCCGCTTTTACTTTTTAACTTTTCACTTTTAACTCAATATGTTCTTCTGTTCTTTTGTCTAAAAAAAGACATAAAAAATAGACATAAAAAAAGGGAATCTTCCCAGACTCCCAATCTTCATTAACCTTAAATCTAATACCATGAAAAACACGATGCAAAGGTAATGTTTTTATGTTATGAAACATATAATTGGGGCGAAAATCTGCATTGAATTAACTATTTTTATGTTTTAAAACAGGGAAGCGGAATTTTTACACCGGTTTTTTCTGCTTGGAATGGAGATTCCGGGGCTAAGCGCTTGGTGATTCGTTTTCAATAATGTATCTTTGTCCTTAAAACTAAAATGAAAGACAGAATGAGAAGACAGTTTGTAAGATTGGCATTGTGTCTGTTCCTGCTGGGGGGATCCGTCGCGTATGCCCAGAGCGGAATGACCGACAACCAGGTGATAGAATATGTGCAACAGGCGCTTCAACAGGGCAAGGACCAGCAAACCATTGCGATGGAGCTGCTGGCCAAGGGGGCCACTCAGGAGCAGTTGCTGCGATTGAAGTCTATGTATTCGGGTTCGACGGGCGCGTCGACATCGGGCAGCGGTTCTCTGACGGGGGAAGACAGCTCGCTGCTGGGCTCAGGTTCACGGGCCCGGAAAACTACTGCGGCCGGTACGGAAGAGGATGCTTCGGAATTCCTGGAGACAAGTTCGACAAACGTGGACAAGAGCATGTGGTCGGAAGACATGCAGAAGACCATGAAGAAGCGTCGCAAACTGACGACGGTGGTTACCAGCGAGAACGATGTGTTCGGACGGAATATCTTCAACATTGAACAGCTGACTTTCCAGCCTAACCTGAGCATGGCGACTCCGGAGAACTACCGCCTGGGACCGGGTGACGAGGTGATTATCGATGTGTGGGGCGCTAGCCAGAATACCATGCGGCTGGAGATTTCGCCCGACGGCTATGTGAACATCATCAACCTGGGTCCGGTGTACCTGAACAACATGACAATTCAGGATGCACGCCAGCTGCTGAAGCAGGAACTGGGAAAGATTTATGCGGATTCGGGCAATAACATCCAGGTGACATTGGGAAATATCCGTACCATCCAGGTGAACGTGATGGGGGAAGTGATGGCGCCGGGTACGTATTCGCTGTCATCGCTCTCGACGGTATTCCATGCGCTGTACGTGGCAGGTGGTGTGAGCGACATCGGTAGCTTGCGTAACGTGCAGGTGGCCCGCGGCGGCAAGACGTTTGCCCGTCTGGACGTGTATGAGTACATCATGAAGGGGCAGATTCAGGACGACATCCGCCTGCAGGACGGTGACGTGGTGATTGTGCCTACCTATGACGAGCTGGTGAAGATTACGGGTAAGGTGAAGCGTCCGATGTTCTACGAAATGAAGAACGGGGAATCGGCTGCCACTTTGCTGAAGTATGCCGGCGGTTTTGCTTCGGATGCTTACAAGAAGAGTATCAGAGTGTTACGAAAAGATGGAAAAGAATTTTCCGTGAAAACGGTGAACGATATAGACTATTCTGCGTTTAAATTATTAGACGGTGATGTGATTTCGGTGGATTCGATTCTGAACCGCTTCAACAACCGTCTGGAAGTGAAAGGGGCTGTGTATCACCCGGGAGTATTCGAGTTGAGCGGTTCGCTGAACACGGTACGCCAGCTGGTGGAGAAGGCCGACGGTTTGCTGGGGGATGCCTTTACAGGACGTGCGGTGTTGTATCGCGAACGGGAGAACCTGACGAAGGAGGTGCTGCCGGTTGACATTCAGGGTATTCTGAACGGTACGTCGCCCGACATTGCCTTGCAGAAGAATGACATTTTGTATATCCCGAGCATCCACGACTTGCAGGACATGGGGAAGGTGACCATCAGCGGTGAGGTGAACAAGCCGGGCAGCTATACGTATGCCGACCACATGAGCCTGGAGGACCTGGTGATTACAGCGGGCGGTTTGAAGGAATCGGCTTCGCTGGTGCGTGTGGACGTGTCACGACGCATCCGTGACCCGAGAGGTACGACGGAACCGGACGTAATCGGACAGAATTTCTCGTTCGGACTGAAGGATGGTTTCGTGGTGGACGGTGAAGCGGGATTTGAACTGCAGCCGTACGACCAGGTGTTTGTGCGCCGCAGCCCGAGCTACAACGAGCAGGTGAACGTGACGGTGGACGGTGAGGTGCTGTTCCGTGGTGACTATACGCTGAACACGAAGAGCGAGCGTCTGAGCAGCCTGATTCAGCGTGCCGGCGGGGTGAGCCGCTATGCGTATGTGCGTGGAGCGAAGTTGCGCCGCGTGGCCAACGAGGAGGAGCTGCGCCGCATGGAGGATGTGGTGAAGATGATGCGCCGTGAAATCGGTGATGCCATGGCCAACACGCTGGGACTGAAGGTGGACAGTACGTTTACGGTAGGTATCGACCTGGAGGCTGCACTGGCGAACCCGGGCGGAGACGCTGACCTGGTGCTGCGCGAGGGCGATGTGCTGACCGTGCCGGAATATAACAATACGGTGAAGGTGAACGGAGCGGTGATGATGCCGAACACGGTATCGTATGCGGCAGGCAAGAGCGTGAAGTATTACCTGAGCCAGGCGGGCGGTTACTCTGCCAACGCCAAGAAGAGCCAGAAGTTCATTATTTATATGAACGGACAGGTGGCCGAAGTGAAAGGCAGCGGCAAGAAACAGATTGAGCCGGGCTGCGAAATCGTGGTACCGAACAAGACGAAGAAGTTCAACTTTGCGAACATAGTATCGAATGCGACTTCGTTTGCTTCACTGGCTACGATGCTGGCTTCACTGGCTACGATGATGAAATAACCTTTAAATCTATGAGTATATGAACATGAAAATGAGACTGATTGTCATGAACTTCCTGCAGTTTGCCGTGTGGGGAGCGTATCTTACCTCAATGGGTACGTACCTGGCGGGTGTGGGATTAGGCGGACATATCGGAATTTTTTACGCCATGCAGGGGATTGTGTCCCTGTTCATGCCGGCTGTGTTGGGTATTGTGGCTGACCGCTGGATTCCGGCGCAACGGTTGCTGGGGCTGAGCCATCTGTTGGCGGCCCTGTTTATGGGTGGAGCGGGCTATTATGCCATGACTACGGGACCGCAGGTGGAATTTGCACCGCTGTTCTCGTTCTACTCCGTGAGTGTGGCGTTTTACATGCCTACGCTGGCTTTGTCGAACTCGGTGGCTTATACGGCGCTGGACAAGGCAGGGCTGGATACCATCAAGGCGTTTCCGCCGATACGTACGTTCGGGACCATCGGTTTCATTTGTTCCATGTGGCTGGTAGATTTACTGGGATTCCAGTCGAACTACATGCAGTTCTTTACCTGTGCGGCATGGGGCGTGGTGCTGGCCGTATATGCCCAGACGCTGCCGGAATGTCCGGTGAGCCGCGCACAGGGCGGACAGAAGTCGCTGGTAGAGGCATTGGGACTGAGGGCGTTTCTGCTCTTCAAGAACCGCAAGATGGCGGTGTTCTTCATCTTCTCGATGCTGCTGGGTGTGTCCTTGCAGATTACCAACGGCTTTGCCAATCCGTTTATCACGAGCTTCAGCGCCATTCCGGAATATGCCAATACCTTTGGCGTGCAGCATGCCAACCTGCTGATTTCGCTCTCGCAGATCAGTGAGACGTGCTGTATCCTGCTGATTCCGTTCTTCCTGGGACGTTTCGGCATCAAGCGGGTGATGCTGATTGCCATGGTGGCATGGGTGCTCCGCTTCGGACTGTTCGGCCTGGGTGACCCGGGCAGCGGGGTGTGGATGTTCGTGCTGTCCATGCTGGTGTATGGCGTGGCATTCGACTTCTTCAACGTGTCGGGTTCGCTGTTTGTCGACAAGGAGACGGATCTGTCCATCCGCTCGAGCGCGCAGGGACTGTTCATTATCATGACCAACGGTATCGGTGCTACGGTGGGCACGCTGTGTGCGCAGGCGGTGGTGAACTGCTTTGTGGACTTCAACTCGCAGGCGCCGCAGGTGGAAGGCTGGAGCTACGCATGGTTCGTGTTTGCAGCTTATGCGCTGGTGGTGGCCGTAGTCTTTTCAGTGGTATTTAAATATAAGCATAATAGTAATAACAATTAAAATGAGATTTCACTATGGAATTCAAAGGAAACGAAGGACTGACAGAACTGAAAGTCAGCTACATTACAGAGATGATAAACCCGGTAGAACTGGTAAAGGACCTGACATTCGATGAGGTGCTGACGGATGCGGACAAAATGGATATGCTGATGGCAAACGGCTACAATTACAAGATGATGCTGGAAGAGAAGGAAGAGCCGCACCGTAAGTTCATGGCTATCATCAATGCCGACGAAGCAGACTTGCTGGACGTGTCGCTGGATGCGCCGGAGGCGGTGGACCTTTCGGTGCACTACCAGATGCTGAAGATGCTGAAGGAGCATTATGGGGCTACGGTGGAAAAGGCTGTGCTGTGGGGAAAGGAAGACCAGGTACCGCAGACCAGTGTCTATATGCGCAAGGCGGACGGCACGGTGGTGGAACTGACCGTGAAACTGGCCGATGCGCTGGTGCTCGCTACCCTGGGAGAGGCACCGTTCTATATCAGAACGGAGATGCTGGAAAACCGGGTGCCGGATTTTGCCAAGAAGTCTGTATCGCACTTGCAGGCGGCACTGTTGCGCGGATTGCCGATGTTTTACCTGGAGAAGGAGATGGAAAAGGCCATCCGTGAGGAAAACTACGAGTATGCAGAGCTGATTAAGCGCGAAATGCAGGCTCGTAGGGAGAGAGGGGAAACAGACGACAGTCTGGAAGAAGAAGCTAACGAAAAGGAATAAGTCTATGCACGTGTTTTATGCACCGGATATTGCGCAAACCATGGAGCTGCCGGAGGAAGAGGCCGGACACTGTCTGCGGGTGTTGCGCCTGGGAGTGGGCGAGGAGATTACCCTGACCGACGGGAAAGGCTGCTTCTATCGGGCGGTCATTTCGGCTGCCACGCAGAAGCGCTGTGTGGTGAAGGTGGTGGAGAAAACGGAGCAGGAGCCTTTCTGGAAAGGGCATCTGCACCTGGCACTGGCACCTACCAAGAACATGGACCGCATGGAATGGCTGGCGGAAAAGGCCACGGAAATCGGTTTCGACGAGCTGACTTTCCTGAACTGCCGTTTTTCGGAACGGAAGGTCATCAAGACGGAACGGGTGGAGAAAATCGTGGTGTCGGCCGTAAAGCAGTCGCTCAAGGCGCGCAAGCCGGTGGTAAACGAGATGACGGATTTCCGCCGCTTCATGGAGCGGGAATTTACGGGGCAGAAGTTCATTGCGCACTGTTATGAGGGGGAAAAGCCCCTTCTGCGCGATGTGCTCCGCAAGGACGAGGATGCCGTGGTGCTGATTGGTCCGGAGGGGGACTTTAGTCCGGAGGAAGTGGCACTGGCGGCTGAAAAAGGTTTTCAGGCCGTGAGCCTGGGTAAGTCGCGCCTGCGTACGGAAACGGCGGCACTGGTGGCCGTACACCTGATGAACCTGACGCACGCGGAATAAGCTGATGTGTAACTTTTAAATAGAATCATTATGAAAAAGACATGGAAATGGATGGGAAGCCTGGCTTTGGGTATGGCTTTCCTGTTGTCTGCCTGCGGGGAAGACAATGCGTACACCAATGCGTTGCCAAAGGATGCGGCTGCAGTGTTCTCGTTCGACCTGATGGAGATGGCACAGAAGTGTGACCTGAACGACCAGGTGAAGCAGTCGATGGGGCAGATGATGAAATCGAGCCTGAAGGGCAGTGCGGATGCCCTGGTGGACAAGCTGATGGAGAATCCGGAAGAGAGCGGGTTGAGACTGACCGACCGGGTGTATTTCTTTGCCGCTTCGCAGATGGAAATGGGCGGCGTGCTGGTGCGCATGGCCGACAAGGGAAAACTGGAAGATTTGATGGCCATGCTTCAGGAGCAGAAGGCGTGTGAGGCTCCTGCCGACGGTGACGGTTGCCGCTGGACCGTGGGTGGCGGCGGACTGATGGCCTGGACGGACGAGGCGTTTCTGATGCTGGCGGGCAACGGTAACCCGAAGGACTTGCAGCATCAGGCTTCGATGTGGTTGCGCCAGAAAGAAGGGGAGGGCTATTCGGGCACTCCGGAATTCAAGAAATTAGAGGATGCCGACGAGGATGTGGCCATGGTGACTTCGCTGAATGCCATGCCGAAGAGTTACCTGGGCCCGGTGACGATGGGGCTGCCGGCTGACTTGAACCTGAATGATTTAAAGATATTTTCTACGCTCGATTTCCAGGCGGGAAGGGCCGTGATGGAAGTGGAGACGCTGCTGGAGGGCAAGTTCAAGGACTTGCTGAAGAAGCAGGCGGAGGTGAGCGGCGAACTGGACGGCACGTATCTGAAGGTGTTCCCTGCCAATACGGTGCTCTGGATGGCTGCCAACGTGAACGGTGAAAAGGCGTATGAGCTGTTGCGTGAGAACCCGACGGTGCGTCAGGAGCTGGACAACTCGATGATGCCGCTCGACTTTGAGGCTATCTTCAAGGCGGTGAAGGGTGACGTGGCAGTGGCCATGCAGGAGATGTCGTTGAAACCGGGCTTCATCCTGTATGCCGATGTGAAAAACGGTGACTTCATGCGTACGTTTGAGGACTTGAAACCGATGCTGGCTATGACCAACGGTCAGATGCGGCTGGTGGACAAGGGTGAAAATGCCTATCAGTTTGTGGCTGCCAACGGTGCGATGCTGGGCATGGGTCGCGGACCGGTGTCTTTCTGGCTGGGCGTGAAGGATGACCGCTTCTACCTGACGAATCAGGAGGACCTGATTGGCCGTGAGGTGAAGGGACTGTCGCTGAAAGATTGTGACTGGGCCAAGGACGTGAAGGATAAGCATTTCTACCTGAACGTGAACTTCCAGGCTTTGTCTGCCGTTCTTCCGCAGATTTCTTACATCAGTATGCTGGACTACCTGAGCATCGAATCGGATGAACCGACCAAGGCTCGCCTGGTGCTGCAACTGAAGGACCACAAGGAGAATGTGCTGAAGCAGCTGGTACAGATAGTTAATAATTAATAGTGAATAATGAAGAATGAAGAATTAAGAATGAAGAATTAAGAATGAAGAATGAATAACGAAGAGCATTCTTCATTCTTCATTATTAATTCTTCATTGAATAAAATGGACAACATGGATTTGACTTGCGGCCACTTTGTAAATCCGTTTACTGATATCGGGTTTAAGATTATCTTTGGGCAGCCTGCCAGCAAGGAATTGCTTATCACACTGCTGAATGAGCTGTTGGCGGGGGAGCATCGCATAGAGAACCTGATTTTTCTGGACAAGGAAAATCATTCGGACAGTATGGCGGATGCGGGGATTATCTATGACCTGTACTGCCTGACCGACACGGGAGAATACATCATCGTGGAGATGCAGAACCGTTTTCATAGTAGTTTCCTGGACCGTACGCTGTTCTACATGTGTCGTGCCATCGGGCGGCAAGTGGAGAATCTGCGTGAGAAGAGGCGGAAGGAACGTGAGTTGCAGACCGGGAAGCCGGAGACGGAGGAGGATTTTCTGCTGAGTGAGCCGATGCAGGAAAATTATGGGTCCAGATACAAGCTCTCGACCGTGTATGGTATTTTCCTGATGAACTTCCGCGAGCCGGGGCTGGAAGAGAAGTTCCGTACGGACACCGTGATTGCCGACCGTGAGAGCGGAAAGGTGGTGAACCCTCATTTCCGGCAGATTTTTTTGCAGTTCCCTTACTTCACCAAGGAACTCAAGGATTGTGAAACGCTTTATGACAAACTGATTTATACACTGAAGAATATGCAACATTGGAACCGAATGCCGGACGCGCTGAAGGAGCAGGTGTTCAGCCGTCTGGAAGAACTGGCTGCCGTGGCCAATCTTTCATTGGAAGACCGTATTGCTTACGACAAGGCGCTGGACCGTTACCGTGTGAGCCGCATCGTGGAAGAGGATGCACGTGAAGCCGGATGGAAGAAAGGGCTCGCGGAAGGGCTCGCGGAAGGACGTGCGGAAGGACGTGCGGAAGGGCTCGCGGAAGGACAAGCTAAAGAGAAAGTTGCCATTGCACGTAACCTGAAATCGCTGGGTTTGAGTACTGCTCAGATAGCCCAGGCTACCGGATTGACCGAAGAGGAAGTGGAATCGACAGTTAATAATTAATAGTGAATAATGAATAATGAAGAATGAAGAATTAATAACGAAGAGCATTCTTCATTCTTCATTATTAATTCTTCATTGAATAAAATGGACACAATAGAATTACAGCAGACCCTGCCGGAGGTATTCGCCGGACGCGACGGAATCGTGTCGGACGTGTGGCACCGGCAGGTGGCTTTTCAGAAAGGGAAGATGTATCTGATTGAAGCGGCGTCGGGCACGGGCAAGTCGTCGCTTTGCAGTTTTATTTACGGGTACCGTACGGACTACCAGGGGATTATCACCTTCGACGGGGAGAACGTGCGGAAGCTCACGGTAAAGCAGTGGACCGACATCCGCAAGCGCTCGCTGGGCATGCTGTTTCAGGAACTCCGCCTGTTCGGGGAACTGACGGCGTGGGAGAACGTGCAGCTGAAGAACGGGCTGACGGGCTTCTGCCGCAAGCAGCAGGTGAAGGACTGGTTTGAGCAGCTGGGCATCGCCGACAAGTGGGATGTGAAGGCGGCCAGGATGTCGTACGGGCAGCAGCAGCGTGTGGCTTTCGTGCGGATGCTGTGTCAGCCGGCCGACTTTTTCTTCCTGGATGAGCCGGTGAGCCACTTGGATGACGGCAACGGGCAGATTATGGCGCGTATCCTGAAGGAGGAAGCGGCTCGTCAGGGCGCGGGAGTGATTGTGACGTCCATCGGCAAGCACCTGCCGCTGGAGTATGACAGGGTGCTGAGTTTGTAAGGGATTAAAACGAAGACGGATATGATCTGGAAATTATTGAGGCAGCACATCAGTGTGGCGCAGTTGGCGGGATTTTTCCTTGCCAACCTGTGCGGTATGGTGATTGTGCTGTTGGGCATACAGTTTTACAAGGACGTGTTGCCGGTGTTTACGCAGGGCGACAGTTTCATGAAGAAGGACTACGTGATTGTGAGCAAGCAGGTGAGCACGCTGGGCAGCCTGGTGGGCAAGGGAGGTACGTTCTCGCGTGCCGACATAGCCGACATGGAGTCGCAGCCGTTTGCCAAGCGGACGGGAGCGTTCACTCCGGCACAGTTTCAGGTGTCGGCCGGCATGGGCATGGCGGGCATGCAGCTCTCTACGGCGATGTTCTTTGAGTCGGTGCCCGACGAGTTTGTAGACGTGCGGCTGGAGGGCTGGACGTATCGCGAGGGACAGACGGAAATCCCTATCATCATCCCGCGCAACTACCTGAACCTTTATAACTTCGGCTTTGCACAGAGTCGCAACCTGCCGCAGCTCTCGGAGGGCGTGATGGGGATGATGACGCTGGACGTGCGGCTGAGCGGACGGGGACGGACGGAGCGCATGAAGGGACGTATCGTGGGTTTTTCCAACCGGCTGAACACGATTCTGGTGCCGCAGGCGTTCATGGAATGGGCCAACGCCACATTGGGTGATGGCGGTGAGACGGCTCCTTCACGACTGATTGTGGAGGTGGACAATCCGGCGGACGACCGTATTGCGAAGTATTTCAAGCAGAAAGGCTATGAGACGGAAGGCGACAAGCTGGATGCGGGAAAGACGACGTGGTTCCTGAAGATGGTGGTAGGCATCGTGCTCACGGTGGGACTGATTATCAGTGTGCTGTCGTTCTACCTGCTGATGCTGAGCATCTACCTGCTGTTACAGAAGAACACGAAGAAGCTGGAGAACCTGCTGATGATTGGTTTCAGTCCGGCGGCGGTGGCGCGTCCGTATCAGGTACTCACGGTAGGGCTGAACGCAGCGGTGGCGGCCATGGGTGTGCTGCTGGTGTGGATGGCGCGTGATGCGTATCTGGACATGCTGCGGCGGATGGTGCCTGACTTGCAGGAAGGCAGTCTGCTGCCGGCGCTGCTGACGGCCGGGGGACTTTTCCTGCTGGTATCGGTGCTGAATGTGCTGGCCGTACGGCGGAAGGTGGAATCGATCTGGAGAAAGAAATAGTATAAGCATTATATATTATCTGTAAAACCAAATGAAAATGAAGAAACTAAAGAACGTATGGCTCTTTTTGAGCTTTATCCTGATGGTGGCCGGAATGGCAAGCTGTAGCACGGATGATCCGACGGGTGTGGATGTGTCGAGAGATGACATTATCGGTACATGGAAGGTGACGGCAAATGACTGGACAAATTCGGAAGGTGAGTCTGGTCGTAATGATCCTGAGCACATGGGACAGACGCTCTCGGTGAAAAGTGGCGGTACGGCTTTGTTTCGTGGCGAGTCGTTCAACTGGACACTGAGCAAGGGGGTATTGACACTGTCGGACAACCGTGGCCGCAACATACGGGTAGTAATTCTGTCGTATACGGAGGAGGAGATTCAAGCTTCGTACGATTGTACCTTTGAGTCGGAGATGTATACCGAGGAAGGCAACTACACCTTCAAGCGCGTGTAACGAGACATATTAATATAAAGAAGAGCCACAGTAATGTGGCTTTTTTTGTAAGACATAAAGACGAATGTTTTTAGACATAAGAACATAAAGACAAAAGAATTTTTAACTGTGTAATATTATGGATATGAAAACAGAAGACCTTATTAAGGTAATTATTCAATGCGCATACAATGTAAGAACACATCTGGCAGCCGGTTTTTTAGAGTCGGTGTATCAAAAGGCATTGTTGATAGAGTTAAGGGAAAAAGGTATTCATGCGGATTCTGAAACCCCTATAAATGTATATTATAAAGATGAGATTGTAGGGGAGTTTAGAGCAGATATTATTGTAGAGGGAGAGATAATTATCGAACTAAAAGCGGTGCACATCTTCTTTCCATACACGAAACTCAGCTGGTTAATTATTTGACGGCAACTCATAAAGACCATGGATTACTCATTAATTTTGGTGGTGACCGTATAGAAATAAAAAGGAAGTACAGAGAGTATAAACGCTCATAATTTTTTATGACGTAAGCATAGAAAGATATTTCTTGAATGTTTTTGGACATAAGAACATAAAGTACATAAGTTTATATTTACACAGAAAATCTGTTCTTATGTTCTTCTGTCTAAAGCAAAAAGGCAACATCCTATAGCAGTTATTATTTTTCGGACATAAGCATATAAGTACAAAAGAAAGATTGCATCTACAAAATCTGTCTTTATGTTCTTCTGTCTAAAATAAAAAAGATACACCCATATAGCACGTCATGTTCTTTGTCTAAAATAGTATGTGTGACCGCACACACGTGCAATTTCCTGTAAATATTTGTTTAGATATTTCGTCTCTGTGTAAACAAGTGTAAAACCATTTGTCCGATATCTCTTGATTTATGTCTATTATTAGGGGAATCAGTCTAAAAAATGTTACATGGAGTTACATATATGAGAGTTTATTCAGTAAATTTGCGTTACAGAAATGGTCAAACTTTAAACAAATACCCGGGACGTTTGTTTAAGAGGTAAGAACCATGGATGATTCATTCTTTTTAAATTAAAATAATTGCTTATGTCAAAAATCGTTGGACACATTTCGCAGGTAATCGGTCCGGTGGTCGATGTGTACTTCAAGTTTGAAGAAGGACAAGACGTGGAACACGCCTTGCCGAAAATCCACGATGCCATGACGATTGCCCGTAACGACGGGCGTACGCTGGTGATTGAAGTGCAGCAGCATATCGGTGAAGACACGGTACGCTGCGTGGCCATGGACAGTACGGACGGGTTGAAGCGCGGAATGGAAGTCGTTCCTACGGGGCATCCGATTTCGATGCCTATCGGAAACCAGATCAAGGGCCGTGTGATGAATGTGGTAGGTGATACCATTGACGGTATGAAAGAACTGGACAAGACGGACGGATTTCCTATTCACCGTGAACCTCCGAAATTCGAAGACCTGGCTACTACCCAGGAAGTATTGTTTACCGGTATCAAGGTGATTGACTTGCTGGAACCTTACCTGAAGGGTGGTAAAATCGGTCTGTTTGGTGGGGCGGGTGTTGGAAAAACCGTGCTCATCAAAGAGTTAATCAATAACATTGCCAAGAAACACAATGGTTTCTCCGTGTTTGCAGGAGTGGGTGAGCGTACCCGTGAAGGTAACGACCTGCTGAGAGAAATGATTGAATCAGGCGTAATCCGCTACGGTGACGAATTCCTCAAGAGCATGGAGGAAGGAAACTGGGACCTTTCGAAGGTGGATTACAACGAAGTGGAAAAATCGCAGGTAGCCATGGTGTTCGGACAGATGAACGAGCCTCCCGGTGCCCGTCAGTCAGTAGCCTTGTCGGGTCTGACACTGGCCGAATCGTTCCGTGACCGCCAGACGGGCGACAACGGTCCGCGCGATATCCTGTTCTTTATCGACAACATCTTCCGTTTTACGCAGGCAGGTTCTGAGGTTTCAGCCTTGTTGGGACGTATGCCTTCGGCAGTAGGTTACCAGCCGACACTGGCTACGGAAATGGGACAGATGCAGGAACGTATCACTTCTACGAAGAACGGCTCCATTACTTCCGTGCAGGCGGTGTACGTGCCGGCCGATGACTTGACCGACCCTGCTCCGGCTACTACCTTTACCCACCTGGATGCCACTACGGTGTTGAGCCGTAAGATTACCGAGCTGGGTATCTATCCGGCTGTAGACCCGCTGGACTCTACGTCGCGTATCCTCGACCCGCTGATTGTGGGCAAGGAGCACTACGAAACCGCTCAGCGCGTGAAACAGATTCTGCAGCGCAACAAGGAGCTTCAGGATATTATCTCTATCTTAGGTATGGATGAACTTTCGGATGAAGACCGTCTGACGGTGAACCGTGCCCGCCGCGTGCAGCGATTCCTTTCGCAGCCGTTTGCCGTGGCCGAGCAGTTTACGGGCGTGCCGGGCGTGATGGTTTCCATAGAAGACACCATCAAGGGATTCAAGATGATTCTGGACGGCGAGGTAGACTATCTGCCTGAACAGGCTTTCCTGAACGTGGGTACCATTGAGGACGCCATCGAGAAGGGTAAGAAGCTGATGGAAGCGGCTAAGAGTTAATAAGTAAAAGTTAAAAGTTAAAAGCTGATAGCTTAATATGAAAGAACTTCATCTGGTTATCGTTTCACCCGAAAAGCTGGTTTACGAAGGTAAAGTGAGCCAGGCTACCTTTCCGGGAAGCGCAGGAAAATTTCAGGTCATGGCCGACCATGCCCCGCTGATTTCTACGCTCTCGGCCGGGGAAGTGAAATACGTGGCCGGACAGGAAACGCAATCCCTGCAAATCAAGGGGGGATTCGTGGAAGTCAAGGAGAATCAGATTTCAGTCTGTGTGGAACTCTGAGAGGAGCGAAGCAGGCGATGAACCGAATATGTTTTTGGCGGCTTTCCGGATGAAAAACCGCACGATACTATGTTTTTGTTGACCGTTAAGAAGAAATTTATAAAAGAACTGACCGTGATTGGAATCGTGCTGACGACGCTCGTCGCCGTGGTATATCATCTGTTCATTCCCGACAGGTATTTCCTGTGGTTTCCGGCCATTCCGATATTCTTCTATCTTTTCGGCCTGTTTTACATAGAAATGTTCGCGTTCAACTATCGCGTGGGGCTGGAACGGATTGCGATGACGTATCTGGTGTGCAAGGTGCTGAAATTCATTGTCAGTGCCATGCTGCTGATGTTCTACGGATTTGTGATAGGACATGAAGTGCTGGCGTTCATGCTGACCTTCATCTTCTTCTACTTTGCGTTTCTGATATTCGAAACCCGTTTTTTCCTTCTTTTTGAAGCGAAACTCAAACTAAGAAAAAAAGCTAATGATGAAAAAAATACGGTACATAATCATCACGCTGTTACTGCTGATGGCGGTTCCGGCTGCGCTGACGAAGGCACAGGCCGCTGAGGGTGACATCGACGTGAACGAACTGGTGTTCGGACACATTGGCGATGCCTACCAGTGGCACATTGCGAAGTTCGGCGATACGGAGGTAAGCATTCCGCTGCCGGTGATCGTGAAAAGCAGTACGGGCTGGCATGTGTTCTCGTCTGCCCGGCTGGAGGAAGGTCCTTACGAGGGGCTGTACGTGGCCGAGGGTGGTGCCTACGACGGCAAAATCGTGGAACGCAATGCGGCCGGCGAGGAGGTGCGTCCGCTGGACATCTCCATCACGAAGAATGTGCTGGGCTTGTTTATCAACAGTGCGGTGCTGCTGGTCATCATGATGAGCTGCGTGCGCTGGTACAAGAAACATCCGCTGGAAGACGGGGCACCCAAGGGGGGCGTCGGCATGATTGAGGCCACGGTGCTTTCTATCTACAACGACGTGATTAAGGGCTGCATCGGCGAGAATTACCGCCGCTACGCGCCTTATCTGCTTACGGCGTTCTTCTTCGTGCTGGTGAACAACCTGATGGGGCTGATTCCTATCTTCCCCGGAGGTGCGAACGTGACGGGTAACATCGCCATTACGCTGGTGCTGGCTTTGTGTACGTTCGTGCTGACCAACGTGTATGGTACGAAGGCTTACTGGAAGGAAATCTTCTGGCCCGACGTGCCTACGTGGTTGAAGGCGCCGATTCCGATGATGCCGCTGATTGAATTCTTCGGTATCTTTACCAAACCGTTTGCACTGATGATCCGTTTGTTTGCCAACATCATGGCAGGACATGCGGCCGTGCTCAGTCTGGTGGCCATTATCTTCATCACGGTGAAGTCGGGTCCGGTTATCAACGGCTCGATGACGGTGGTGTCGGTGGCATTCAGCATTTTCATGAATGCGCTGGAAATTCTGGTGGCATTCATCCAGGCATACGTCTTCACGATGCTGTCGGCCGTGTTTATCGGTCTGTCGCAGGTGAAGGAACATGCCGAAAAATAATTGATTCAAAGAAAATTAAAGTATAACCTTTTAAAACAAGAAAATTATGTTATTGTCAGTTTTATTGCAGGCAGCTGCAGGTGTAGGTATTAGTAAGTTGGGCGCCGCTATTGGTGCAGGTATTGCAGTTTTGGGTGCCGGTATCGGTATCGGTAAAATTGGTAGCTCGGCCATGGAAGGTATCGCACGCCAGCCGGAAGCTTCAGGCGACTTGCGTATGAACATGATTATCGCTGCCGCTCTGGTAGAAGGTGTGGCACTGATTGCCATCGTGGTTTGTTTGTTGACTTTGTTCTTGTAAAAAATAAAACAATAAGTTATGGGATTATTAACTCCGGATCCGGGGCTGCTGTTCTGGATGGTCATCACCTTCGGAGTCGTGTTCTTCATCTTGGCGAAATACGGCTTCCCGGTGATTCTGAAGACGGTGGAGGACCGGAAAGCATACATTGACAATTCGCTCAAGGCGGCGCGTGAGGCCAACGAACAGCTGGCCAACGTGAAGGTGGAGGGTGAGAAAATCCTGGCACAGGCACGCGAAGAACAGCACCGCATTCTGAGTGAGGCTGCTGCTACGCGCGACCGCATCATCAAGGACGCTCAGGAGAAGGCCTTCGCCGAAGGCAACCGCCTGATGGAGGAGATGAAGAAGCAGATTGAAACGGAAAAGGAAAGTGCCATCCGTGACATCCGCCGCCAGGTAGCCGTGTTGTCAGTGGGCATTGCAGAGAAGATTATGCGCAACAAGCTGGCCGATGAAAAGGAACAGGCTGCGCTGATTGACCGTCTGCTGGATGAAATGATTGAAACTTCTAAAAAATAACGTGTCATGAATACAGGAGTCGTTTCAAGACGTTTCGCGAAGGCACTGCTGGCATACGCGAAGGGTGAAGGGCTGGAAGACAAGGTGTACAAGGAGGTGAAGACACTGGCTGCACACTTTGCCGAAGTGCCCGGCCTGCGGCGTGCCGTGGAAAATCCGGTGCTGGAGAGAAGCAAGAAGCTGGAGCTGCTTTGCGAGGCTTCGGGTGGAAAGGACGTGAGCCAGGTGATGACGCGTTTTCTCAGCCTGGTGCTGGAAGACAGAAGGGAGAAGTTCTTGCAGTTCATGATGTGGTCGTACATCGACCTGTATCAGGAAGACAAGCACATCCTCATCGGAAAGCTTACCACTGCCGTCAGTTCGCCCAAGCTCGTGGCACACTTGCAGAAACTGGCTTCCGAGAAGACGCACGGTGAGGTAATCTTGGAAGAGAAGGTGGACAAAAGCCTGATCGGAGGATACATCATCGAACTGGGTGGCTTCCGCCTGGACTCCAGTGTGGCGAACCAGTTGAAGCGCGTGAAACAGCAGTTTATCGCGAAAAACAGGAGAATAGTGTAAACAATGAATAATGAATAATGAATAATGAATAATGAAAAACGATTCCTATTATTCACTGTTCATTTTTAATTATTAATTAAAAAGAATTATGCCAGAAAATACAATAAAACCCAGCGAAGTTTCAGAGGTGTTGCTCCAACAGTTGAAGGGGATTGACAACTCGCTGAAATTCGACGAAGTGGGTACCGTGCTTCAGGTGAGCGACGGTGTGGCCCGTATTTACGGTTTGCGTAATGCGGAAGCCAACGAGTTGCTGCAGTTTGAAAACGGTATCATGGGAACGGTGATGAATCTGGAGGAGGACAATGTGGGAGCGGTGCTCCTGGGTCCGACCGACCAGATTAAGGAGGGGATGATTGTGAAGCGTACCAAGCACATTGCTTCCATCAACGTGGGAGAAGCGATGCTGGGACGTGTAATCGACCCTCTGGGTGTGCCCTTGGACGGGCGCGGCGAAATTGGCGGAGAGCTGTGCGAGATGCCGCTGGAGCGTAAGGCACCGGGGGTTATCTTCCGTCAGCCGGTAACGGAACCGCTGCAGACGGGACTGAAGGCTATCGATGCCATGATTCCTATCGGCCGCGGACAGCGTGAGTTGATTATCGGCGACCGTCAGACAGGTAAGACGGCCATCGCCATCGATACCATCATCAACCAGCGTGCCAACTACGAGGCAGGAAATCCGGTGTACTGTATCTACGTGGCCATCGGTCAGAAAGGTTCTACCGTGGCCAGCATCGTGAATGCACTGCGTGAGAAGGGGGCGATGGACTATACCATCGTGGTGGCTGCTACGGCTTCCGACCCGGCTGCCATGCAGTATTTCGCTCCGTTTGCCGGAGCTGCCATCGGCGAGTACTTCCGTGACACCGGCCGTCATGCACTGGTGGTGTACGATGACTTGTCAAAACAGGCTGTGGCCTACCGTGAGGTATCACTGATTCTGCGTCGTCCGTCAGGACGTGAGGCTTATCCGGGTGATATCTTCTACCTGCACTCTCGTCTGCTGGAACGTGCGGCGAAGATTATCAACCAGCAGGAAGTGGCCGAACAGATGAACGACCTGCCAGCCAGCCTGAAGGGTAAGGTAAAGGCCGGAGGTTCACTGACCGCCCTGCCGATTATCGAAACACAGGCCGGCGACGTGTCTGCCTACATTCCGACCAACGTGATTTCCATTACCGACGGTCAGATCTTCCTGGAAACCGACTTGTTCAACCAGGGCTTCCGTCCGGCTATCAACGTGGGTATCTCTGTATCGCGTGTAGGTGGTAGCGCCCAGATAAAGAGTATGAAGAAAGTGGCCGGTACGCTGAAGATTGACCAGGCACAGTATCGTGAACTGGAGGCCTTCTCGAAGTTCAGCAGCGACATGGACTCTGTGACTGCCATGGCCATCGACCGTGGACGTAAGAACAACCAGCTGCTGATTCAGCCGCAGTACTCACCGATGCCGGTAGGCGAACAGGTGGCCATTCTGTACTGTGGTACGCACGGACTGATGCGCGACATTCCTATTTCGAAGGTACGTGCCTTCCAGGATTCGTTCCTCACCAGCTTGCGTGCCAACCATCAGGCCGATGTGATTGACGTACTGGCAGCCGGAAAGATTTCCGACGAAATTACCGCAACTATTGAGAAACTGGCTGCCGAAGTGGCCGGACAATTTAAAGCATAAATCCCATGGCATCACTGAAAGAAGTTAAAGGAAGAATCAACTCAATCCACGGCACGCTGAAGATTACTTCGGCGATGAAGATGGTGGCGTCTTCCAAGCTGCACAAGGCGCAGGAGGCCATTGAAAATATGCTTCCCTACGAACGCCGGTTGCACCGTATGCTCAGTAATTTCCTGGGCGCGGAGCTGAGCGTGGAATCGCCTTTTGCAGTGAAACGTGAAGTGAAGAAAGTGGCCGTGGTGGTGTTTGCCTCCAACAGCAGTCTGTGCGGCGGATTCAATGCCAATGTCATCCGTCACCTGAACGAGGTGGTGGCAGAGTATGAGCCGAAGGTGGGCCGTGAGAACATCCTGATTTATCCGGTGGGCCGTAAGGTGGCCGATGCGGTGAAGAAGATGGAGGGACTGACGGCAGCCGGCGATTATCAGCACATGAGCGGAAAACCGAACTATCAGGAGGCGGCCGATCTGGCTGCTGAGCTGATGACACGGTTTGCCAGCGGTGAGATTCAGCAGGTGGAGCTGCTCTACAACCACTTCAAGTCGACCTCTACGCAGGTATTGACGCGGGAGACTTATCTGCCGCTCGACCTGAGTGCCGGTCATACGGACGAGAATGGGGAGGAACAGGAAACCATGCAGGCCGATTACCTCATCGAGCCGTCGCCGGAACAGGTGATGGAAGAGTTGCTGCCCAAGGTACTCCGCATGAAGATGTACACCGTGCTGCTTGACTCCACGGCTTCGGAACATGCCGCGCGCACCATGGCTATGCAGATTGCCACGGACAATGCAAACGACCTGATTCAGGAACTGACCTTGATTTACAACAAGAGCCGCCAGCAGGCGATTACCAACGAGTTGCTGGACATCGTGGGTGGTAGCATGAGCTGACCCCGCGGGCGGAACTCTTGTGTTCATTGCATAAAAAAACGTATCGCTGTCTCACGGCAGGATACGTTTTTTTTTGAACGAATAAACTAAAAAATTAATTATCTTAAAAAAGAAAACATGAAATTCTTTGGTGATTTATTTCTATAACAAACTGATTTCGTGTTTTGTTCGCTTTTTCTGTCGGTTTTTCTTTACTGATTTTTTAATAACTGTAAAAGCATACAGCCGCACCGTCGAGCAGGCATTCCATTCGTCCTTCTCCCAGGCGGATATTGTCCATGTAGGAGTAGTCACCTCCGCCGTAGTTCAAACGGATGCTGGTGTAGAAAGCGTCGTACCAGTCCCACGTAAAGGTGTAGGTATATTCCTCCCAACGTCCGCGGGCATCCTGAATGCGGATAAAGTCTTCACCCGTTCCGTTGGTGTAGAAGCGCAGCACCTGGAAGTGGTGCAAGCCGTAGTCGTCGTACCAGTCGTCCTGCCAGTCGTAGCTGCAGAGATACGCTGTGCGTTCACGATATTCCAGGGTGTTGTTCCCTAATTCCATTTCCACGTTACACGACGGGAAGGCGAGTGTCAGTGCGACCAGCATCGCCATATACATGAATTTTTTTACCCTTGTTCTCATAACTCTTTGTGTGTTTGTTTTCCTCTATGTGACAAAGGTATCCGGAAAAAATCATACAAACGAATGATTTTTCCTATTCCTGTGGGGGAATTTCCCTATCGGAGGTAGGGAAATGCATCGGTCTGCGGGGTGGCAGATGGTGTATCGCCTTTGTGGCTGGACGGGAATGCCGGTGTATTTAACGCAAAACGTCCTTGCGTTCGGATTGAAACACAAGGACGTTGTATGGAAAATTTCTTTACGTTATGAATGAAACGCAAGGACGTTTTTTCAGGATTTCTGGAGAAGTACCGTCAGTGCATCGCGCCAGTCTTCACCGTTATGCGGGCAGTAGGTCTGGAAACCCAGCTGGCGGGCTGCCTGTACGTTGCCGGCCCCGTCGTCAATGAAGAGCGATTCTGACGGAAGAATGTCGGCATCGGCTATCAGGAAGTCAAAAATCTGCCGGTCGGGCTTGGTCACTCCAATCTGGTAGGAGAGGTACAGCTTGTCAAAATAGTCGCTGAGCGGTTTCCCCTTTGACGAGAATGCCGGACTGCAGGCCCAGTCCATCACGTAAGGATTGGTGTTGCTCAGCACGAAGAGCTTGTAGCGCTTGCGCAGCTCCTTCAGGCAGTCGAGCAGACGTTCGTCCAGTCCGGTGAAGTAGCCCAGCCATGCCTGGCGTGTCTCCTCCCAGCTGGGTGTGCGTCCGCCGCACAACTGTCCCAGCTTCACCTGGAACTCATCGGGCGTAATTTTTCCTTCTTCCAGTTCCTGGAAAATCCCCGTCTGGTGATATTTGTCCAGGCGCTGGTCGGCATCAGCCACTCCTAACTGGCGGAACGCTTCCACCGCCTGTTCGCGGCTGATAGGGGCGATGACCCCTCCGAAATCAAAAATCAGGTTTTTTATCATATATTGTTTTTATTTTCTCAGCATCAGGTTCTTGAACGGGGCAGGATAGGGAGTCTCAAATTCCATCCGTTCGCCCGTAAGCGGGTGGTAGAAGCACAGCTTGAAGGCGTGGAGTGCCAGACGTCCGAGCGGGTCGGTTTCGCAGCCGTAACGTGCATCGCCCACCACCGGATGGCCGAGCGACTGCATGTGCACGCGAATCTGGTTCTTGCGTCCCGTTTCCAGTTGCAGCTCCATGAGCGAATAGCCGTTGGCCCGCTTGATGGTGCGGTAGTGCGTGATGGAGAGCTTGCCTCCGTCGTCTACCGGCGAGGAGCTGACGTACAGCTTGCGGTCGGTGAGCCAGGAGCGTACGGTGCCCTGGTCTTTTTCCATGTCACCCATGACGATGGACACGTAGCGGCGGTCGTACACGATGTCGTGCCAGTTGTCGCGGAGCGTGTGCTGCGTCTTCTCATCCTTGGCATACATCATGATGCCCGAGGTTTCGCGGTCCAGACGGTGCACCACGAAGATGCGGTTGTTGCGGTGCGTGCGCTTCACGTACTCATTCAGAATGTGCTGTGCGGTACGTTCCTTCTGATGGTCGGTAGCCACGGACAGCAGTCCTTCCTTCTTCTCCACCACGATGAGATAGGCATCCTCGTAGAGAATCTTCAGCATGGGGTGGCGGAACTCGTGCTTGTTCTTTTCACGGCTCACCTGCACCTTCATGCCCGGTTTCAGAGGGAAGTTGTACTGCGTCTGGATGTTGTTGTCCACCAGCACCACGCGGTTGGCCAGCAAGGCTTTTACGCGCGTGCGGCTGATGCCGTCCATCTTCTTCATAAGGAACTCCATCAGTTCCGCCGGTTCATTGACCGGATAGATTGTATATTTGGCTGCGGCACGCGGGATAGGGCGTCGGCCGTTGTTGCCAGAGTTATTTCTTGCCACTTTGTTGCGTCAGTTAAAAGTTAGAAGATAGGGAAGAGTGTTTAGCGTCTTTCCAGTTGCACGACATTTTCCACGTGATGAGTGTGGGGGAACATGTCGACAGGCTGTACGGCAGTCACCTTGTACTTGCCGTCGAGCAGCTGGAGGTCGCGTGCCTGTGTGGCCGGGTTGCAGCTCACGTAGACGATGCGTTTCGGCTCGGCAGCCAGAATCACGTCGATTACGTCATTGTGCATACCAGCGCGGGGAGGGTCGGTGATGATGACATCCGGACGTCCGTGTTCCGCAATGAAGTCGTTGGTAAGGATATCCTTCATGTCGCCCGCATAGAATAGCGTGTTGTCGATGCCGTTCAGGGCCGAGTTCACCTTGGCATCCTCGATGGCTTCGGGCACATATTCGATGCCCACCACCTTACGTGCCTGGCGTGCCACGAAGTTGGCGATGGTACCCGTACCCGTGTAGAGGTCGTACACCAGCTCATTGCCCGTAAGTCCGGCAAACTCGCGTGCCACCTTATATAAATTATAGGCCTGTTCAGAGTTCGTCTGGTAGAACGATTTCGGTCCCACCTTGAAGCGCAGTCCCTCCATCTCTTCGAAGATGTGGTCGTTGCCCTTGAACACCTCCACGTCGAGGTCGCCGATGGTATCGTTGCACTTGTTGTTGATGACATACATCAGCGAAGTAATCTGCGGGAAGCTGTCGGCCATGAACTGCAGAATCTCTTCCATCTTGCGGCGGCCTTCGTCGTCGGTCACCTTGCACTGCAGCACCACCATCAGTTCGCCCGTAGACGAGGTACGGATCATGATGTTACGAAGAAGTCCTTCCTGCGTGCGCAAGTCGAAGAACGGGAAGTTGTGCGCGTAGGCATAGTCGCGTACGGCATTGCGGATTTGGTTGGAAATGTCGTCCTGCAACCAGCACTTGTCGATGGCCAGCACCTTGTCGAACGCCCCCGGAATATGGAATCCCACGGCATTCATCTGGTCGTATTTCACATCCTGCTTCACCTCCTCTTCCGTAAGCCAGCGCTTATTGGAGAATGTAAACTCCAGCTTGTTACGGTAAAAGCGGGTCTTTTCCGAGCCTAAGATAGGACGGAATTCCGGCAGTTCCACCTTCCCGATGCGGGTGAGGTTGTCGAACACTTGTTTCTGCTTGTACTTGAGCTGTTCCTCGTAAGAAAGACATTGCCATTTGCATCCTCCGCACACTCCGAAGTGACTGCAGAACGGCTCCGTGCGCAGGGGTGATTTCTCATGGAACTTTACCGCCACCGCTTCGGCGTAATGGTTCTTCTTGCGCTTCACCTGTAAATCGACTACGTCGCCCGGCACTACATACGGGACAAATATTACCAACTCGTTCACTTTAGCCACGGCTTTTCCTTCTGCGGCTACGTCTGTTATCGTTACCTTCTCCAGTAAAGGCAGTTCTTTTTTCTTTCTTGCCACGTTCTTTTCAATAAAACCAATTTGGGAGCAAATTTATACATTTTTCCTGACATTCTTCCATGTTTTTCGAAGAAGTTCATTTTGCAAACTCAATGTTGCAAAATATGTCGAAAAATATCTTCACAAAATTTGGGATTCAATAAAATATATATAGATTTGCCAGCGGTTGACCAACGAAAAACATTATTGAACCTTATCAAATATAAGAAAACATGGAAAAGAAAAGAGTCTATACTTTTGGAAACGGACAAGCTGAAGGAAAAGCTGACATGAGAAATCTTCTGGGTGGCAAGGGCGCAAACCTGGCCGAGATGAACCTGATCGGGGTGCCTGTACCTCCCGGATTCACCATAACAACCGAAGTCTGCAACGAATATTTTGAAAAAGGAAAAGAAGCAGTGGTTGCGCTGCTGAAAGACGACGTGGAAAAATCCATCAAGGGAGTAGAAGCTCTGATGAAGTCGAAGTTCGGCGATGTGGAAAATCCGTTGCTCGTTTCCGTACGTTCGGGTGCCAGAGCGTCCATGCCGGGGATGATGGACACCATTCTGAACCTGGGTCTGAACGATGATGTAGTAGAAGGACTGGCTCGCAAGACTAACAACCCTCGCTTTGCGTGGGACTCTTACCGCCGCTTCGTACAGATGTACGGCGACGTGGTGCTGGGCATGAAACCCGTGAACAAGGAAGACATCGACCCGTTTGAAGCCATCATTGAAGAAGTGAAGAAGGCCAAAGGCGTACGTCTGGACAACGAACTCGACGTGGACGACCTGAAGACACTGGTAGTCCGCTTTAAGGAAGCTGTGAAGAAACAGACCGGACAGGAATTCCCGTCATGCGCTTACGAACAGTTGTGGGGTGCCATCTGTGCCGTATTCGATTCATGGATGAACGAACGTGCCATCCTTTACCGTAAGATGGAAGGTATTCCGGCAGAGTGGGGAACAGCCGTGAACGTACAGGCCATGGTATTCGGTAACATGGGTGAGACTTCGGCTACGGGCGTATGCTTCTCACGCGACGCCGCTACCGGTGAAGACCTGTTCAACGGTGAATACCTGATCAATGCGCAGGGTGAAGACGTAGTAGCCGGTATCCGTACTCCGCAGCAGATTACCAAGATCGGTTCTCAGCGCTGGGCCGAACTGCAGGGTATCTCGGAAGCAGAACGTGTGGCCAAATATCCTTCTATGGAAGAAGCCATGCCGGAAATCTACAAGGAACTCGATGAACTCCAGACCAAACTGGAAAATCACTACCACGATATGCAGGACATGGAATTTACCGTGCAGGAAGGCAAACTCTGGTTCCTCCAGACCCGTAACGGTAAGCGTACAGGTGCCGCTATGGTGCGCATCGCCATGGAAATGCTGCATCAGGGCATGATTGACGAAAAGACCGCTTTGATGCGCTGCGAACCTAACAAGCTGGACGAGCTGCTGCATCCGGTATTCGACAAGGAAGAACTGTCGCGTGCCCGCGTGCTGACACGTGGTTTGCCGGCTTCTCCGGGTGCTGCCTGCGGACGTATCGTCTTCTTCGCTGAAGATGCCGCTGAATGGCATACCAACGGCCATCGTGTGGTACTGGTACGTATTGAAACTTCTCCGGAAGACCTGGCTGGTATGCAGGCTGCCGAAGGTATCCTGACCGCCCGTGGAGGTATGACCTCACACGCAGCCGTAGTAGCCCGCGGAATGGGTAAGTGCTGTGTATCAGGTGCCGGAGCCATCAACGTAGACTACAAGACCCGTACGGTGGAAATTGACGGAGTCGTACTGAAAGAAGGTGACTACATCTCCATCAACGGAACCAACGGATATGTATATGCCGGAGAAATTCCGACTCAACCGGCCAAACTGTCGGGTAACTTTGCCGAACTGATGGAACTCTGCGACAAATATGCCCGCCTGAAAGTCCGTACCAATGCCGACACGCCGCGCAACGCACAGGATGCCCGTGGATTCGGTGCCGTAGGTATCGGTCTGTGCCGTACGGAACACATGTTCTTCGACGACGAAAAGATTGTGGCTATGCGTGAAATGATTCTGGCCAAGGACGTAGAAGGCCGCAAGAAAGCCCTCGACAAACTGTTGCCTTACCAGAAAGCCGACTTCAAGGAAATCTTCAAGACTATGGACGGACTGCCTGTCAACGTACGTCTGCTCGACCCGCCGTTGCATGAATTCGTTCCGCACGATTTGAAGGGTCAGGAAGAAATGGCACAGGCCATGGGTGTGACCGTAGATTATATCCGCCAGCGCGTGGAAAGTCTGTGCGAACACAATCCGATGCTGGGTCACCGTGGTTGCCGTCTGGGAAATACGTATCCGGAAATCACTGAAATGCAGACTCGCGCCATCTTGGGTGCTGCCTGCGAACTGAAGAAGGAAGGTTACGACCCGCATCCTGAAATCATGGTGCCGCTGATTGGTATCCTGTATGAATTCGAAGCACAGGAAAAGGTAATCCGTGAAACTGCTGCCAAACTGTTCAAGGAAGAAGGCGTGGAAATTCCGTTCAAGGTGGGAACCATGATTGAAGTGCCGCGTGCCGCCCTGACTGCCGACCGCATCGCTTCACATGCCGAATACTTCTCATTCGGTACAAACGACCTGACTCAGATGACCTTCGGTTACTCTCGCGATGATATCGCTTCCTTCTTGCCGGTTTACCTGGAAAAGAAAATCCTGAAGGTAGACCCGTTCCAGGTACTCGATCAGAACGGTGTGGGTCAGCTTATCAAGATGGCAGTAGCTAAAGGCCGTTCTGTACGTCCGGAACTGAAATGCGGTATCTGCGGTGAACACGGCGGTGAACCGATGTCCGTGAAGTTCTGCCATAAGGTAGGTCTGGATTACGTGAGCTGCTCACCGTTCCGCGTGCCTATCGCAAGACTGGCTGCGGCGCAGGCTGTGATTGAAGAAAGTTTGTAAGCTAATTTTATTGAATTCATAAAAAAGCTCCGGGGATAATTTGTAGAAAATCCCCGGAGCTTTTTTGTAAATATATTTTATAGATTGACATGTTATTTTATGTAAAAATGTCTATATTTGTGCGGATAAATTGTTTATATATTAAAATACACAAGATATGATGATGAAAAGATTTTGTTTGTTTGCTGCATGTGCATGCTTGTTGGTTGACATGAGTTATGCGCAAAGAAAAGTAGAAGTGGTGGAGACACCACAGAATTCGCAAGCACCTACTAGTGAAAAAGTAATTAAGCGAAAAGTAGCTATCGGGCGTTTTTCTAATGAGACGCAATATGCGAAGGGAATATTTTATGACAAGGAAAATGACCCGATGGGTAAGCAGGCATTGGATATTCTTTCAGCCAAGCTGGCTGCTTCTGGAAAATTCCTCTTGCTGGAACGAAGTGACTTGTCTACTTTGCTTGAAGAAGCACAGAAAGGCGAGAATGGCTTGTCCACGATTGGTGCCGATTATATGATTATTGGCTCTATCACAGAGTTCGGCCGGAAGAATACCGGGAAATCGGGCGTTTTTACAACCACAAAAACACAAACCGTGGAGGCAGCTGTAGCTATTCGTCTGGTAGATGTATCTACAGGCTTGATAATTTATTCAGATGAAGCGAAAGGTTCGGCTGATTTGACTACTAAAACTACTATGGGTGTCGGTGGCCGTGCCGACTTTGATGCCACTTTGAGTGATAAGGCCATTTCTGAGGCTATTGGTCAGTTAGTGGAGAATATTATTAATAAATGTACGGATAAACCTTGGAGAACTTACTTCCTTTCTTATGATGCCGATGCTGTGCTGATAGCAGGTGGAAAAAGCCAAGGCATAGCAGAAGGGGATGTGTTTAGTATCAAGTCGAAAGGGAAAAAAGTGAAAAACCCTCAGACTGGCTTGATGATTGAATTGCCAGGAAAGAAAGTTGGGACAGTAAAGGTGATTTCTACAGGAGGTGATACTCCCGAGACTGAGTATTCTTTTGTGGAAGTTTCCACTACTACTACAATTGATACTGCAAAATTAAGTGAATATTATATTGAAGAATCTAAGTAATTATGAAAGCAAGATTATGGATGATTATTGGGCTGGTGGCATTGTTGTGTGGATGCAAAGCCCATTATCCTGTGGCTCAGGAAAGTGGAAAGGAAGATATGGCTTATCTGCTTTTTACTAGTCCGGGTGAATATGCAGGAAAGGAAGTGACCGTTATGTTAGACGGTAAGAAACCTTTTGAAGCAAAGGTGGTAAAAGCTAAGAATGCTAATAGAAAGGGTACATCGTATACGGTTTCTACCGGACGAAGAAAAATTAATGTGACCTATAATGGAAAAGTGATTTATAGTAAAGAAATATTTGTATCTACTCAGGAAACTAAAATAATTACACTGCCATGATAAAAAAAGTTTTATTTATAGGTGTTTGTATATTTGCTTTTGCTTCTTGTAGTACTGTGAAGCCATTGTATTCATGGTATAATTATGAGGATATTACTTATCAGTACAGCAAGAAGAGTACGGAAGAACTTCAGGTAAAAGTTCTGGAGCAATATCAAAAAATGATTGACAAGCAAAAAGGTGCTAGAGGGGTTGTTCCCCCTGGACTGTATGCAGAGTACGGATATATGCTATATCGTACTGGAAAGAAAGAGGAAGGATTGTCTTTTTTGAAGGAAGAGATAAAGGCCTATCCGGAATCAGAAACATATATTTCAAGAATCATTAAACAGCTCGAAAAATGAAGAATTATTTGATTGTTGCATTGGCAATTATACTATTGTCTTCGTGTGCAGAAAGTATTACACGTGGAAAACAGTATGCTAAGTTATATGAAGAAAAGCCTGTTTCTATCGTCGTGATGCCTCCTATCAACCAAACCAATGCGGTAGAGGCAAAAGATTTCTTTTATACAACGATGTATATGCCGCTTTGTGAAAAAGGCTATTATGTGTATTCACCTTATCTGACAATGGAGATGTTTCAAACGGAAAGTGCATATGACAGTGAAATGTTCTTGGAGAATGATATAAATATTTTCAAGAAAGTATTGGGAGCAGATGCGGCGATGTTCACTATTATCAAATCTTGGAGTCGGAAAACTGTGACAGGAAAGCTAACTGTTGGGGTAGAATATATTTTACGTTCTACTTCTACGGGAGAAACGCTTTATCATAGAGAAGGATTGATTAATGTAGACACAAGTGTGAATGCGGGTGGAGGATTACTAGGAACTGTAGTAAGTATGGCTGCCACGGCTTTAAATACTGCTATGACTGATAAGGTAGTAGCTGGAAGAAAATGCAATGCTTTTGTTTTAAGTGATATGCCTGTCGGGAAATACAGTCCTGATTACGGTAAAGACCAAAATCTTGAAGCAGGAAAAAGTTATATTAAAGCAACTGTGAAGTAATTCTTTTTGAAGGCACTATAAAATATTTCTGTGTAAATGGGAAATACGGGATTCAAGGTGAGTTCCGTATTTTTTTATTTTATCATTGCTGTCCGATAAAACTTTTCAAACCATCAATAACATATTGATATACATTAAAGGCACAAAAAAAGGCCATCTCAAAGTTTATTTGAGACAGCCTTCCGTTAAGTCAATGTAAGTACTAATCTAATTTCTTGAAATCAAAATCGTTCTTACTGCAACAAGCTTTCTGATAATCAAAGCCGTACATACGCATATATGCTTCTTTCACTTCTTTTGCTCCATTATAAAATGGGTCAGAAGTGTGACTTTGGGTAGTTACAGTGACTTCCATTTCAGGTGTCAGAACTGTTCCGTTTGTTCTCTTTACTCTCTTCGGAGTTACTCTAAATACTCTTGACATAAATTCATTTTTTTAAGGTTAGACATTCTGTTATTAATCTTTGATATGCCAAAAGTATATATGTGAATATGCCAAATTGAGGGATAGCAAGAAAAAATGTAATTATTCTATTCTTCATTTTTATTTTGCTGCTCGAAACGATTAATACATTCCAGCACTTTATCTTTAATCAAATCAGCATTAAATCCATCCTGCATATTCAACTCAAGATGATACTCATTTTCTTTTTTAATAAATCCTTCTGCAAACTTTTCTTCAATATCTTGTCGAGGTTCACGAGGTTTTAAAATAAAGTTGCATTTCTTCAGCTTATTATCATATCTTATATCAATAACTATATGGTCTGTAGAGTTTTCAACGGCTATACAGTTGTCATTTGACGTAGCCCAATACCATACACACCAGTCTCCTATTCCTATCTTTTTAGAATTACTTAAATTATTATTCTTATAATTTGCTCCAAACTTTTTTAGGATATATGCATTATGTCGTGAAATAAATTCAGTATGACGCTTTCTAGAACCGTTTGTACAAATCCACCAATCCTCAGTTCCCCAATGATAATATATATCACATGTATCTGATTCTATTGTGAAATCTATTAAATATGAATCTTTTGCAAACTCAATATAATCTTTATCACTACTATTATCAATATACTCTTGCATAGCTTTATCTAAAGTCTTTCCACATTCTTTATCTTTGATTAGATTGTCCATAAACAATTTAAAGTCAGTACTGTGCTGTGTAATAGACCTTCTCCAGTCTTCCCATTCCCAGCAGAAAGTATAATATGAGCCTACTTTTACAGGAGAATATTCTTTCATTCCCACTATCCAGGCACGCCTTAACGAATTAATCTCATGTCCTGAAAAATCAGTAAACAAACTGTCGAAAAAAGACGAGTATCTACGGAAAGTTTCAATATTAAAATTATTATTTTCCGAACTCCAGTTTATTAAAGTAGACAAATCACCCTTCCATATATAATGACATCTAACAACATCCGTACTCTGATTTTTCCAGAATTCTTTCTCAACTTCAGAAAGCTCTGAAATGTTGTCTTTTACAGAATCCGACATTATCTGAATCATCAATAAATCAGATGCATCAAAATAGTCATCTTTTCCGTCACCACTACATACATCAAGCGCTATATTATAGAAATTACCATTAATACGCTCATGATAAGTTTTAAGTAATGTAAGTAAAGGAATATGCTTTTGAGAGCCTCTGCGATACAGCTTATTATAAATCAACTGATAAACTCGCTTCATCTCTACATTTCTCATCTTTTCATCCTCTCTGTACTTAATGCATACCAACAGCAAGGATTTTAAAATCAATAAATTACCATCACTTTCATCACTTTTTTTATTGCCAAACAGTAAATCGACCTTGTCTTTAAACTCAGAATTTACGATTAATTTGAGCGCTTCAAAAAACAGTTCGATGTCAGATAAATTCAAATCTTTTATTGCTTCAAACGGTTTTAACTCATTATGTTCGCCGCAAGTTTTCAATTCCCAAACAATCCGGATTAGATTATTCATCGCTACGTTGATTTTAGTGATGTCATCACCATTTAGCAATGTAAAAAAGAAATCCTCCCAGTCATCCCATATTTTACCCCAATTTTTTAATTCTTTCCTGCTTTTTTCAAAAAGCAATGGTTTCAGTTTTTCGGCATTATCAAGTGTCTTTCCTCTGCTATTCATGGTAATATACAAATCTTCTCCCAAAGAAGTTTCATCTATAGGATAATACCAGAATTCTATGTTGAGAATTTCATCATATTTTACATCAAACTTGATATCAGCCAAATAGTTTAAAAAAGCAATCATAGAAGATATTGATATGTCAGAATCATAACACGTATGATACCATTTACTATCCTTTATTTCTTTTTCTTTATACAACCTGCTATTAAACAAGCATTGCATAAATTCCTCCGTATTTGAGCGAACACGATAGGTGAAAGACATGTTTGGACTGTTTACTTTCAATAAAGATTTGAATTTATCATACTCCCCCTGCATAAGGGATGCATAATAAAGACACAACACAAGTGTTGTCAGTCGCTGTTGTCCGTCAATTATATATTCTTGGTTTCCATTAGAATAGGAATATAAGAATCCGACATTAATATCTTTATTATCTTTTATAGAATCAATAAACTGGTTTACTATGTTTTTATTACTGCCCCAAACATATTCTCTTTGTATTTCAGGTACAACCATGTAATTACCCAAAAGTTCTTCTATATTTTTTTTGTCCATAATCTGTCAAATAAAAAAATCAATAATATCATGTGCTAAAGTTTCAGTGCTTTTCTTAATATCCTCAAGAGTCCACATACTTGTATGATTAGATGAAAATGCCTTCAGAGTATATGGTCTGATAGAATATTTGTCATTATAGTAATCTTCGATTATTATACTTTTCTTTGTATTAAATGAGGCATTACGATAGCTTCTGTTCTGACTTGAATGCAGTAAGACCAAATTGCCTATTGAATTAAGTCCATACGAATTAAGTTCATCTATTATATTTGATGTAACATCATCTATAACCTCTTGTTCTTTAAGCAATCTTTCTTCCCACTTATCAAGTCGGCTTTTGTCTATATCAAATTTATAATCATTCAGTTTCTTTATATACTCCAACCATTTTTCTTTATTGTTTAAGTCTTCCTCGTTTGGAGTCTGGCATCCTATATGTTCTATGTCTTCACCCTTTGATACAAAATAATTTATAGGTAAACGATAATTGGATTTACAGGAGTAAATTACGTCTAAAAGTATAAGTATCCTGACAAGTAGTTCTTTTTCATTATACCAGTTATAACTTAAATTCGTAAGATCATGTTTCAACATTTCTTTGGCAGGTTTTTCGTTATTTCCACTATCACCACTGTATCCTTCAAATATACGCTTTGATATCTCTTTCTTTAGTTCGGTTATAAATGATAATTTACCTTTACTATTTTCCCACGTTTTATATATTGCAACAAAATTAACTTTAGATTTAAAGTTGGAAAACAGATAAGACAAGTAGTGATATATATCATCATTCTCATACCAATCGCGCACGAATCCATAAATACGCTTCAGTTCGATGTACATTTCCCAGTTATCATCGCCAACACCATTACCTTTAATGTCTAATCCATATTCAAAAAAACGGAATTCAAAAGTCATATTATTATCAGGATGCATTTCATACATCATTCTGTAAAGATAATTTATAGGGTATAACTTTTCGTTGAAACCGGATTTATCAAACGAGTCATTCTTTAAAAATCTGCTAAGAAATGTCCTTACATCTTTCTGCCCACACCAATTATTAATTTCATCCAACAACATTCCCATCTTAACCCTATATTCATTTACCTCATTACTATTATCTGAATGTGTTGTTTCATACTTCTCTTTAGATGAATGGGTTATTTGTACTGCTCTCAACAGGTCTGCTCCATCTAACTCTGCTTTAGCACCATTAATATTGGCAAAAATCATTTCTTCATTACCAGAAACTACATTGACTATTAATTTGGTTCTATTCAGTAAAATCTCAATATACCGTTCTCTTTGATTGGAATTCCACGCTTGTTCTTTATCCCAGGTCTGAACCATATTGGCAGCCGCTCTTATATAAAACTCATCCTTATGCTTTATATGCTTCTTGTCATTTTGCTCCCAATACTTTCTGGTAAAAATCTCATTATTCAGAAATTCTCCGGTATCTTCTCTACTGGAATATTTAAGTTTCCCTTTTAGTAAATCTGCCTTGCCAAAATATGAAAGAATAATAGCAATGGTAGTTAAACGCTGTTGCCCGTCAACAACATTATAATATTCTCCATTATCTTTACTTATGATTGTGATATGTTGCAGACAATAAAACAATTTATCATCAAGAAATTTATCGGTATCGGAGATGTAAATCTTATCAAGAAATTTCTTCAGATCTTCCAATAACAATCTGACGTTATTTTCTCCCCATTCATAGCCTCTCTGATAATCAGGTATATTATAATGCACCTGTTTCAATTGTGAGTCATTGAAAATTTCACTTACACTTCTAACTAAATCTGACATAACTAATATTTTTTATTGTAATTATAATTATCCTCTAATTCCCTCAAATTCGGCGGCAGCCGTTTCAAAGTCTATTGCTATGAAATTTATACCGGATTTATTATGCATTTTCGGATTTCTTATAGTACGACAAAATATTTTCCGCCATCTGGCACATGGCATCCTTTGCCCACTGCGGTTCGAGAATCTCAATCTGGTCGGTTTGCTGTAGCAACAACTGGAAGAATTCATAGTTCGGGCGAACCCTGAACTCAAACGTGATGGATTCGTCATCGGAGGCAATCTCGCGTTGTGATTCGTGCAGGGGAAGGGTAGAGAGGTAGTTCCGTGCCCATCCGTATGCCTTGATAACTACCCGCTCGATGTCATATTCTGGGTCGGAGATAATGCCCACGCATCCCTCAAAATACCGATCTATGCTGAAATCCTTGGGAAGCTGGAATTTCACGTCCGTAAGGCTCACGTGCTGGATTCTGTCGAGTGCGTATGTTCTTATCTCCTCGGAATAGACTGAGTATCCAATCAGGTACCAGCGGCGGTTATACACCTTCAGGTGATAAGGCTCTACCTGAAACGTGCTGGCATGAGACCTGCCAAAGCCTTGGTGAGTAATTTCTACCACACAATTCTGACGCATGGCCTGAAGGAAAGTCTGCAAATATTTATTGCCCGAAGGAATCTTCTCGAATGAGATGCGTTTCTCCAGCTGACGGTCTGCCTGAAGCTGGTTCAGGGTGGCATACGAGTCGATGAGCCACGAACGGAAGGAGTCACCTTCCAGCGAATCCGCATCCTCTATGTAATAGCCGTATCCTCGACTGGCATCGCAGGAGATGAGAATGTCGAAGATGGTCTGCACGGCCTTCTTGTGATTCATGAAGGTTTTCCACGGAAGCGGTTTCCCGTCGCCTAGTCCGCAGGTTTCCCATCGTTCACTGATTTCGTTGAAGGTGATGTATGGGTGGCATCGAATTAAATCCACCAGCCATATATATCGTCCGAATTTGTTTGCTGCCATAAAGTAAAATGAAAAGTTTTGGTGATGCGGCAAAGTAAAGCACCTGCCTATGTCAAATTTAGGCATAAGTCCTTAAAATGTCAAATCATTTTAAAAGCAATTCACACGATTTAAAAACTGGTATATAACTCGTATCTTTGGCAAAAAAAAATAAAGGACCTCAATGGATACAGAATATTTGAATCGTTTTGAAGAGAGATTGCAGCAGGAATTGCTGCGTTTGTGTACTGACTATCATGTGCTGGACGGCACCCTGCTGGCTACGGAGGACCTGGACAACCGCTGGCACGATTTGGCACCGGAGTATGTGGCCGATGCCGTGGAACAGATCCGTGATTATCCCGTGGTGTCGGTGGCCTGGGCTGCTTATCTGGGCCTGGGAGTAGCTTTCTGCTGGGACGAAGACTGGGAGGCCAGTGCACAGGCTTCTTATCAGTCGTACTACGGAGAGCAGGGCTTTGACGACATGGATGAACACATCGTGCGCGATTTACTCGGTTTGTCGCTCGACGGTGAAGAAGCCCGCCAGCTGGAAGACATCATCCGCCGTTGCGGACAGACTACCGTGGGACTGATTCGCCATGAGCAGATAGAGCCACAAAGCCCGCTGGCCTTCCATGTATTTGCCCGTGCCTGCCGTACGATGTTCCGCATCGGGGTGGCCATTGAGCTTAAACGCCTGGGATATAAATTCGAGAAAGTGGAAATCGGTCGCGTGCCGGGCGGAATGTTGTCATAAGAAAATACCGTTCAGTCTATGTCTATGAAATACACCCGTTTAGTTTTTTCTTTTTGCGCATGCCTGGCCTTTTCGCAGGCTTTCGGCAAGACGGAAGGCGATTTGTCGGTCATCCGGCAGAATTTCAACCGGATTTATGTGCAGTCGGAAGGGGAGGAGTCTCCTCTGAAAGAGCTGCTCTTGCAGAACCAGCCGGGCTTCTCGGTGTCCGACCGTGTGGTAATGGAACTCCAGCAGCGTGTGCCGTATGAAGCGGCTCGGATGAGGCATTACCTCAAAGCGTTGCAGACCGACGGCTCGTGGAGTGACATCAATTATCAAGATACCAACCGTTCGGGATGGGACCCGCGTCTGCATGCCGAACGGATACTTGAGATGGTGAAGCATTTTAGCAATCCGGAAAACGAACATTATCATTCGAAGAAGGTGGAGAAGGCCATTCATCGGGCCTTGCGCTACTGGTTTGTCCAGAAGCCGGTCTGCCTGAACTGGTACTATAATCAGATTGGTATTCCCCGTACGCTGGGCACTGCCTTCATTTTGTTTGAGCCTTTCCTGACCGATGCCGAGAAGCAGGATGCCATCACGGTGATGAAGCAGGCCCGTTTCGGTATGACCGGACAGAACAAGGTGTGGCTGGCGGGCAACGTCATGATGAGAGGGGTACTGGAGAACGACCTGGATTTGGTGAAACAGGCGCGCGATACGATCGTGTCGGAGATTGTGCGGGGCGGAAAGGAAGGCATCAAGGACGACGGGTGCTTCCATCAGCACGGACCGCAACCTCAGTTTGGAAACTACGGGCTGGCGTATGTGTACACCATGAGCCTTTTGTCGGGCCTCTTTTCGGACACGTCGATGGCTTTTACTCCTTCGCAACTGGAGGTGATTGCCGGATTGCTGGAAGAGGGGTATCAGTGGGTTATCTGGCAGGGGAAAATGGACATTGCCGCTCTGGGACGCCAGCTTTTTGCTTCGGCTCCTTTGCATAAGGCATTGAGTCTGGCTTTTGCCGCTACCGAACTGGGAGGCGGACGCGATGCGCATTGCAATCAGGTGGCTGCCCGTCTGCTGAAAAACTGTTTCTCGCCGCGCAACGAGCTGATTGGCCACAAGCATTTCTGGCAGTCGGACTACACGCTGAGCCGCCGTGCCGGATGGATGGCCTCGCTCAAGATGGCATCCGACCGTGTGATGGGAGTGGAGAGCATGAACGGCGATAACATGAAAGGCTATTACATGGCCGACGGGGCTCTCTATATCTATAAGGATGCAACGGAATATTACGATATCTTCCCGTTATGGGACTGGCGCAAATTGCCCGGTGTGACCTGTTACGACGATGTGCGGCCGGTGCCGTTGCTCAAGCACAGCTATTATCCGCGAAATCGGGGCCGCTTTGTGGGAGGTTTGTCGGACGGGAAAAACGGAATCAGCGCCATGGAGCTGGACCGCGACGGACTGAAGGCGCAGAAGTTCTGGCTCTTTGCCGATGAGGCGGTGCTTTGTCTAGGAGCGGGCATCTCTTCCGATTCGGCTCTTCATGTCACCACCGCCGTGGAGCAGTGCTGGAGCAGGGAGGAACCGCTTCGCATCTCTACTGCCGACGATACGCGAATCTGGCATCACGGACGCGGGTATGTGCTGTGGAACAACTCAGACAGTTGCTTTGCCCGCACAGTGGCATCTTCCGGAAGCTGGCACGATGTGATGCAGATGTACAAGAACGATACCATTTCGGGCCGACTGTTTACCCTTTATCTGGACCACGGCGTGCGTCCGAAAGAATCTTCTTACTGTTATGCCGTCCTTCCCGAGGCTACGGAAGCCGACTTGCGTAATTTCCGTACCGACAATTTCCGGGTGATGTGCAACGACAGTCGCTTACAGGCAGTGTGGCAGGTTGACCGTTCGGTCTGCTGGGCAGCCGTGCGTGAACCTTTTACCCTTCGCGTAACGCCGGAACTGGAAGTGGATTTTCACACGCCTGGTCTGTACCGTATCGGAAGGGGAGCGGGCGGACGCTGGGAGGTGTACTTCAGTGACCCCATGCAGTGTCAGGATGAGGTGCAGATTACGGTGAACGGAAAGCAGGGCACGCATGCGCTTCCGCAAGGAAAGGATCGGGGCACGACCCTTCGTTTTGAAGTCAACTAAAACTCATTATCTTAAAAATAGAAACATGAAAAAAGCATTTGTATTGATAGCAGCTTTGGCAATGACCAGTGTGCTGTCGGCTACCACAGAAAACACGACCGACACACCGACAAAGAAGACACGCAGCGAGGTTTTCATAACAGAGAAAGGAACCGAGTGGGAACCGGCTGGCGAGGGAGTAACCCGTCAGATTATGGGATATGACGGACAGGTGATGCTCGTAAAGGTGAAGTTTGAGAAAGGTGCCGTAGGCACAGCCCACACGCATTATCACACGCAGACTACTTACGTGGCCAGCGGAAAGTTTGAGTTTACCGTGGGTGGCAAAACGCAGGTCGTATCTGCAGGCGACGGTATCTACATGGAACCGGATGTATTGCATAGTTGCAAGTGCCTGGAGGCCGGTTTGCTCATCGATTGCTTCTCTCCGATGCGGGCCGATTTTCTGAAAAAATAACCGGCTGAGAATCAGAAAACTTCTTTTCGGTAAAAAGCGCTTCGACGTTTGGATGTAAACGCCTTTACGTTTTCCTCAAAACGCACTTACGTTTCGGGTAAAACGCAAAGGCGTTTTGTGTGAAATGCACTTGCGTTTTTTGAGAGATAAATTTTACCCGATTCCCGTTCCGAATTTCCCTTCAAATTCCGTCACTATCTGCTGGAAATGCGTCGGCAGGTAGAGCATGGTTTGCATGCGTAGGGTAGGGGGAATGCCGTAGAATGCTTCGGCAATGCTGCCCGTGATGCAGGCCAGTGTGTCGCTGTCGCCACCCAGTGAGATGGCCGTACGCACACAGTCCTCAAAGTCCGTCCCGTCCAGAAAGGCGCGGATGGCCTGGGGCACGGTACCCTGGCAGGTGGCATCCCATTGATAGGTATCACGAATGCCGTTGCAGGTGAAGTTCAGGTCGTAGCCGAATTTTGCTTCGACGGTATTTTTTATGTCCTCCTTGCTCTTCCCGTTTCGGGCTAGAAAGATGCAGAGTGCCGTAGCCTGGGCACCCTTGATGCCTTCGGGATGATTGTGCGTGCAGGCAGCCGATATGCGTGCAGCCTCCAGCGTCTCTTCCTCCGTGCGGAATGCCCATCCCACGGGACCTACGCGCATGGCCGAACCGTTGCCGCAGCTGCCGTAAGGACGGAGCTGTCCCGTTTGCTGTCCCTGTCGGAGCCATTCACGGAAACGTCCGCCGAAGCCTCCCAGCGGACACGGGTAACGGGTGGCATAACGGAAATAATAGGTGGCACAGTCTCCGCCGTGCAACAGCCAGTCGGCCGTGGCGAGGGTCAGAATGCTGTCGTCAGTATATCCTTTCTGCGGAGTGAGGAAAGGAAACTCTTTTGTCTTGATGTTGCGGAACTCGTAGACGCTGCCTGCGATGTCGCCTAGAATGCTTCCAATCATATTTTTTCGTTTGTATAGAAACAAAGGTACGGAAATAAATGAATATGAATCGATAATAGCCGGCTTATTTCATAAATACAGCGATAAGTCAATGAGAATAGCTATATTTGTGATATTCAAATATGTTTTTTGAAACGCTTTAATAAGAATAACATATACCGGGAACTTTTCGGGTGCGTGACGTGTGGCAAACAATAGAGAAAATAAAAGTAAATGCAGAATTATGAATATCATAACTTTGAATCATAAAAATGTAAATCAATTTTGGGAATTAAGACTTTGTTTATTGCGAGAATTGGGAGAGATTTCTACTGAAACAAATCTGACTGATTTAGAAAAATCGACAAAAGAATATTTCCTTTCCAATATAAATAAAAGCCTGATATGCTATGGGATAATCGACAATGACGAGATAATATCCATTGCATCCTTATGTTTGTTTAACCGCATTCCATACCAGGAGAATTTAACAGGGAAAGAAGGATATATCTTGAATGTATTTACCACTCCAGAATTCAGAGAACAAGGTCTGGCTAAGTTGTTATTGCAAGAAATTATCAAATATGCCAAGAACAACGATATAAAAAAATTATGGTTGAATAGTAGTGAACATGGCAAACACTTGTATTCTTCTTTAGGCTTTGTTTGTAAAAACAATGAAATGGAATTGATATAAATAATTCCTAAAGGTTATAGATTATTATCGATAATAATAGGTGTTGGAACTATGTTCTCAAAATCATCATATTTAGGTGCAATAATAAATTTTATTGCAGGCGAATTAGATACTTGTTTTTTGAATTCAGAAATAAAAGATGGCGACAAGTCGTTTACATATACTTCTACCCGGTTGAATGTTTCACTTAAAGAACATAGAGATAACTTTTTTCTTATGGGGTTTTCTGCATTCTTTTCTGATACCATAAATTCGGAAACCTCGTTTGTCGCTTTTAGTAATTCATTATAGGAATAATCACATTCTTTGGTAACAAAAATAGGGTCAGAACTTAGTAATTGGGGCGTTTTTTCGTTATACCCTTTAACGATATAAACTATTAGTTTCCCATTTTCAATATAGGAGCCACCGTAATAATCAGGATATTCTATGCTGTCTGAAACTGTATAAGAATATCCAAATGTTTCTTTTAGTTTGTTCCAGGCGGCTAACGCTTTTGCTTCTCCATTTGAAGAGGTCTGTTGTAAATTAGTGCTGTTACCATTTAGGTAACTAGTTTCTTCCGAAGAATATGATGATATACAACAAATAAGAGATAAAAAACTGAAAAATAAAGTCTTATTCATGATACCTCCGTTTTTATCTGATTTGTAAATGTAGCAAAAAAGAATAGTATGTTACTTTAAATTCAGCAAGCACACTACAAAAAATCATTTATGGTGGAACCTTTTATTACAATCTTTACATATATAATTGGCATTATAAATTTTCCCCAAGAATGCAACTATAAAAAACGAAATAAACATAGACAATGCTATATAATCGGCAGTAGTTGATCTGATACCCAAATCATTCGCCCAAACAAGATAAAGCCCCGGAATAAGAAGAAGAAAGATGCACCATAATGCTATAGCAGTTCCGTATTTGTTGCTTACGGCTATGGCTGACACATTGTAACTTCCACATTTAGGGCACCAGACATGAGATTTATTTCTACTGTCAACAATAGGATTTATTATCTCAACAGCTTTTTCATAATCTTTCTCGAAAACATATATCGCAATACCTGTGATAGCACCATAAGCACCTGGATTTTGGTCTTGCCCCTCATCATGCTGGCGAGAAACAATGTTATTTTCAATAAGCAGATTTGTAATCTCATCTGCATAAATAGTAGTATCACATTTTATAAGAAGTCTTTCCTTCATATTAGAATTTACTTTTATGCCAATATACTGATATTTATATAAAAGAACAAGATTCATCTCTAAATCTTTATTATAAGCACTATATTTGCGATACTGACTCGGACCTGAAAAATAAAGTGATACTTTTATTTGCAGCTGTTATATTGATAGTTATTGCAACAATCATTAAAAATAACAAAGAGGTAATTGAAGAGGATTTGAAGAATCACTCTATTCTGCCATTGGACTATCACTATTTCTATTATGCCCACAGTGAAGGACCAAAATGGCTCGCAATAAAAGATGACATCAGTGTATTAGGGACAGCACACTATAAGAGCAAATACCCGGATGCAGGCGTAAAAGCGGTTGTAGTTTCTTATGTCATTGAAATAAACTGACACGATGCTCAAAACTCCACTTCCACCTTCACTTCCTGAATGTTCCGAAGCTCATCGCTGAAGTTGACACCAATCTTGTAGACCGTACGGCTGTCCTTGGCAAAAGGTGCGGCATAGCCTTTCTCCCGAATCTGAGCCAAAGCTTCGTCCGCGCTGCCGTTCAACTTGAATTCCATGATGTACACGTAGTCCTGCGTCTGGAGTACCAGGTCAATCCGACCGCGACTGGTGTGGTATTCCACTTGCACATAGAAACCCATCAGCTTGAAGATGATGTAGAGGATGTTCTGGTAGTGCACTTCGCGATCACGCGCCAGCTCGTATGGAATGTCGGCAAACATGGTTTTCAACCGTTCGAAGAAATCATCCACTTTGCCCGCCATTACTTCCTCTACAAAGCACTGAATCTGGTAGGGTGACTTGCTTACGCTCACCGATGCGTAGTTGGGCAGCAGGAACTTGAAGAACCCTTGTTCCACCTCGCGGTTGGGGAAGCCCAGTGTGTAGTTCTCGAACATCTTGTTGTAACCCTTGATGGTGAGGTAGCCGCTCTGGTAGATAACCGGAATCGGGTCGGTAGAGGCCGTATCGATGCTGTCCAGTACCGGCTGGCTGGTGACGATATGTTCCAGGTCTTCTATCGGATAGTGATGGAGTTTGAGCAGTTCGACGAGGTAAGTCGGTGTGCCTGTTTCAAACCAGTAGCTACCGAACTTTTTCTTTGCAAACGTATTGAGCAGACTGAACGGATTGTACATGCCTACGGCATTTTCCGTAAAGTGATAACCGTCATAATTGGATTTCAGCTCTGTACAAGTCTCTTCATAAGTCAGGCCCGTAGCTGTAGCCAGCGCATGAATGTCTTCCTCAAAATACGTATGGATTTCCTTCTCGCTGATGCCGCAGATTTCCACGTAGCGGTCGTCCATGGAGATGTCCATCAGGTTATTCAAATCACTGAACACGCTGACCTTACCAAACTTGGTCACTCCCGTAAGCAGGGCAAAGCGGATGCACCCGTCCATGGATTTCAAAGCTCCATAGAAGGCTTTCAGGGTGCTGCGGTATTCGTTCTGCAAGGCTTCATTGCCGATGGCCTGAAGCATGGGCTTGTCGTATTCGTCAATGAGAATCACCACCCGGCGGCCTGTCTGCTCGCAGGCACGGCGGATGATACCTTGAAAACGAAGGGACAGACTTGTTTCACTTTCCCGTGCACTGTATCGGCTTTCCCAAGTACATAGATTATCATTCAAAATGCTGGTCAGCGATTCCGGCGTATCGTATTTCTGCGTATTCAAATCCAGATGCAGAACCGGATATACTGTCCAGTCCTTCTCCAGCTTCTCCAGTGCCAGTCCTTTGAAAAGCTCTTTCTTTCCTTGTGCATAGGCTTCAAGGGTCGACAACAGCAGGCTTTTTCCGAAACGTCGTGGACGGCTCAGAAAATAGTAACTTCCTGTATTGAACAACTGATAAATCAAGGCGGTCTTATCGACGTATTCATAACCACCCAATATCACTTTCTCAAAGTTCTGCACTCCTACCGGATATAGCTTGCTCATAACCACTGGATTTAGATTCTACTGCGAATGTAGTAATTTTCAGCGAACATTCAAACAGGCAGGAAACAGGAAACGGAAAAGTTGGCTGGAAATGTTGTTGGGTATGGTATCAGCTTCGGGGAAAAAGAAAAGGAACCGACCCATTTAAGAGGCGATTCCTTATTTCGTGAGAGTTATTTTTTCAGCTTATTCTGCTACTTTCTTTACCACCAGCGTATGGTTATTGGTAGCTCTCCATTCTGCCAGGAGGGCATACAGCTCTTTGTAATTCGACGGAGTCTGTAACTGACGGCTGATGCGCAGGCTGCGGGTCACTTTTATGCCTTCTTTCGTGGGCTGGTAGCTGAATATTACTTTTCCGCAGGCATTGCTGATTTCCTTGTTGGTGCGGGGAGTTACTTTCATACCTTCCGGCAGGCAGACAATGGTCTCCAGCGTGCAGTTCATAGTTCTCGGCAGAAGGATATTCTCGGGAATGGTTGTATTGGCAGCATACGCATAGAGCGTGCGGGCCGGTGTCGGGTCGTTCAGTGTCACGATTCCCCATCCTTCGGCAGGCTGCTGCAACTTCTTTTCGTCCACTTTCAGGGTGTCGGTCTGCTGTATTTCCTTGGCTCCTAAGTAAGCTTCCATTGTCAGCGGTTTTCCATCCAAGCTGCTCACTGTCAGGAAGGGTTGCAGGCTGGCTTCTTCGGTGCCTGTCAGGGCGACCTTTTCGGGCATCAGCTTGCTCTGGGCTACCAGCGATACGATGGTAGACAAACCTTGGTTTTCAGCTTTTGACGGGCGAAGGGCACATACGGCTACTTCCGCTTCCAGTCCGGCTGCCTGCTGCAAGGTGACATCCAGGTTCACTAATTCTGCCTGGGTGCCGTAAGCCGAACGGATGATTTCCGATGCCGGACGGAGACGGTAGCCAGCATCCTGCAGTGATACGCCGCAACGTCCCAATTGATACAGTTCGGTCATGTAGCGGGCAATGGCGTTGCGGATAGCCTGCGGATTGCCTTGGATGCCTCGGGTCAGTTCGGCTACCTTTGCTTCGATAACGGAGCGGTTGCCGGGCTGGAATTGTGCTTTCAGGCTTTTCAGGGCTTCATCGTATCGTGACCAGGTTGAGGCCACGAAGACGGGCATCATGCCGCTGGCTACTGCTTGTACTTGTCCCATATTTCCTCTTGTGGAAGGATAGGCGTAAGGGCGGGGCTTCACTTCCTTTAGTGTCCAGGTGAAGGATTTCATTCCGTCTCTTTGGGCAATGGACGGCTGGGCAGAAGCGTTCAGCAGTTCATAGTGTACCGATTTTCCGGCTGGTACGTTCAGGCGGAAGGTGAATTCCTTGATGGGAGAAAGTTCTTTGACCGGACAGCAGACATCAAGTTCCGGCAGGTAACCGGCTTTGCTTACAATGGAGTAATCCAGCACGATGGTGGCACCTAATTCAAGTCCGGTGTGCACCACGACCATTTCTTTCAGTTGGTTGTAGGCCGGTGCGTTGGCAGCTGCGGCAGGCAATACCTCTACGAAGGCATTGGCGGGTGTCTGAACCACGGTGCCATCTTTCTGGCGGGTGTAGGACGCGTGAATCTCCAGCTTCTGGAAGTCGGGGTTATACACGATAAATGTTTCTCCGTACAGGCCGTTCATGGCGGCATGGGTGAACAGGGTGAGTTCCTTCTGCACCCGCATCTCCTGACTGCCGTCGGCACGCAGGGTGTACGTTTTCGAGAGTTTGCGGAATTCTGCTTCCGATGCGGCTCTGGCCGGCAGTACAGCCAGCAAAAGCATTCCTATGATTCCTATGTAGATTGATAATGTTTTCATTACGCTTCGTTTCTTGTTAAATCCTCGTATGAGTGGTTATTTCTTTACCACAATGTATTCTCCATATCCCTTGGCTGTGTTCACCGCATTTCGGAAACTTTCCCAGTCGGATGCTTCGTAGACCCGCTTCTTCAGGCGCAAGGATGTTTTCACCTGCAACTGGTTGCCGTTTTGGCCCATGTATCCGGTGAATCCGGCACCTGGCCCGTCCATCTGGTCCTGCTTTTCCTTTCCTTGCCATTCGTATCCTGCAGGAAGTTTCAGGTTTTCTTCCATTTCCACCAGACGGGAGCAGCCGTCCTTGAAGCCGTAGGCCCGTTTCTCCAGGCTGGTATCTATCCGCAGGTAGGAGAGGACTTGCGTGTAGAGGTTATTCAGTACGAAAGGTTTGAAAACCATTTCTCCCTGGTCGCCTTTCAGTGCATATTCCGGAATCTCGTAGCGGAACGTAATCTGGATAGGGGCGCGCTGGTAGTCTTTCGGTGTCCGTCCGTAGTCCACGCTTTTCAATCGGGCTTTGGGCGATACGTTCAGCAACTGGCGTTCCATGGTATGTGCCCATTCGCTCTGAAATCCGGTGGTGAAGATGCGGCGGATGTTGCTGTCGCTCTGTCCCTCAGCTTCGATGGTGAAGGTACCTTTCAACGTGCCTTTTTCATCGAGGGTGTTCTGTGCCTTGATACGTACGTAATGGTTTTCCGGGTCGGAGATAGGAGTCAGGCACAGGTCGGTGCCTTCCGGTGTGCCCGGCAGGTAATTTTGCTGCTGTTCGGCACTGCTCCACAGTTCCCGGCAGAAAGGTACCCACGTGGGGTCGAGCGGCATCATTGTGCCGTCACTGAGTTTCACTACGGCCACGCAGTGGTTGAAATGGTCGGCCGGAATGGTCTCCACCCGGCTGCCTGCCATGGTCATGGCCGGAAAGGCTTCGAATCCTGCCATCCGCAGGAACGCAATCAGTGTGCCGGCAATGTCCTTGCACACCCCGCAGCGGTCGGTATAATTCATCTTCAGGTTGTGCAGGGTGAATCCTTCTCCCTTTCCCATGGAGATACCTGCATAACGGATGTTGTCGGCCACCCAGTGGGTGAGTACCGCCACTTTTTCCAGTTCGGTTTTTTTACCCCGAATGAGTTCGTCTACTTTCTTCTGGGCTTCCGGAATGGCGGTGAAACTGCCGTAGTCTTCGTTGACTCCGTAGAACCAGCGTGACTTCTCTTTCCAGTCGGCGGTGGTAGACATCATCAGCTTCGGTGCGGCGTCATAGAAATCGACCATATTTGGTTCCCGACGGAAGGGTAGGATGGCATCTTTAGCAAAGGTATAGACTTTCCGTCCGTCTTCGTAGCGCATGGAGGAAGCGCAGCTGCCCTGATAGAACTGGAATTGCATTTCTTTTTCGGCCGGCAGACTGACGCGGTACACTTTGCGCAGGGTGGGATCGGCCGACCAAAAGGGCACGATGTCGTAGAACTGTCCGCGCATGGGCGGGATAAAGCGGGAGTCGTCGCCTGACTGGGGTGCATCACTCAGCAGGGCATACGTGAATCCTTTCTTGTCGATTTCATAGTCGATGATGTCGCCCGGTTGCAATGCACCCAGTTCCAGCATAATCTGGCGGGCTCCCCAGTAGATAGCTCTGGCCGGAGCGGCGTAGTCACAGGCCTTGGTTACATCGACCGATGTATATGTTCCGTCGGCATGGTAGATGGTCACTCGCTTGAAAGTAGCAGCTGCCGTCAGCGGGTCGTAATCGTATTTCAGTATCCGTTGCTGCAAGGCTCCGGCAGTTGTCTGCACCCGTACAGCCCGGCAGACCGCAAACGAACCTTGTCCGGTGGGTTCCACCGTCACACTGGTACTGTCTAGTAAATTCACACAAGGATAATCGGCATATTGTTTATCCAAAGAAACTGCCCCGTCGTTTCTCCACGACTGGGCATGTACGGCCGTCCCTCCTCCTATCAGGATGGCAGCACCTACAAAAAATAGTTTTGTCTTTTTCATATTTTTCTGATAGATTGCCTGGTAAAAAATAACGGTCTTAAAGGTAGGTATTCTTGTGTAGCTGACCTAACGATTAAGGGATTTATTTTTGATAAATGTCTCTGTAATTGGGAAGGGATGGAGTTATTGATAAAAGGTATGATTTCCAAATTTTGGGGACGGTTTTTAGTTATTAAACATGAAATGGAAGAGAAATATGCAGTAAAGTCGTATTTCTCAGAGAATTTCCTAAATTTGCAACAGACGAACTGTAAATTTGAAGACCGAAATGAGGGCAGTTATACAAAGATGGATAATCTGTTTGTGCGGAGGGATGCTTTTTCCTTTTGCCGAAGCGCAGGTTGTGCAGCGGGGGGTGGTGCTGGAAATGAACAGTGGAAACCGTCCGCTGGCAGGGGTGGAAATCAGGGCGACCGGTGCGGCTCCGTCCGACAGCGACCAGGAGGGGCAGTTCGTCTTGTCATTTGTATCTTCTCTGCCGGGCGACCCGTTGCTGCTGGACGGGGTATATAAGAAAGGTTTTGAAATGGTAAACCGGGAGAAGGTGGATAACTGGAACCTTTCGTCGGATGCGGTGCTGAAAATCGTTTTGGGGCGTACGGAGATGATTGATGCACTGCGGAAAAAATATTATCAGATAGGTGTCTCTGCCAGTGAGCGGGAATATCATGCAGCGCTGGTGGAACTGGAGACTCGCCGGAAACTGCAACGGCTCACTGACGAGGAGTATGTCCGGAGGGTGGATTCTTTGTCGCAGGTGCAAGTGACCTTGAAGCGAAGACTGGAGGTGTATGCCATGAGGTTTGCCCGCCTGAACCGTGATGAACTGGAACGAACAGAGCAGCAGGCGCTGGAGTTGCTGGATAAGGGTGACATGGAAGGAGCTATCCGCTTGTATGAGTCCATGCATACGGATTCAGTGCTGGCACAGCGTGTGGCCGGAAGGCAGGCTGCCGATGCGGATGTGCAGCTTTTGCTGCCTTCATTGGTGCACAGTTTTGAACTGATGCGGCAGACGGGCGATGTGGCGGGCTGTGATTCGGTGGCCCGCTTGATTTTGGAAGCAACACGGGAGATGGCTCCACGACTGACCGTGACGGAGTGGATGTGGAACAGTGGAAAGAAAGAGGCTGCTATCGACCGATATGGCCTGCTAGTCAAGGAAGCGCAGACGGTGGCCGAGGTGGAACAAATAGAGGTCAGTCTGCAACGTTGTCGGCAGGATGTGAAGTGGCCTAAGAAAATAAAGGAGAAACTGAAATTACTGGAAGAACGGATTCTAGCTCGTCGTAACTGGGCTCGAATCAAAGAAAATAGTTGGAAAAATGAGAAGTAAGCTGGTAAAGGTTTTTATTGCATCGTCGGCTGAATTGGATCAGGACAAAACGATGTTTGATGTGTATTTTTCGGACAAGAACAAGCTGTACCGGAAAAAGGATATTGAGTTTGACCATCGTACTTGGAAGGATTTCTGCAGTTCGCTGAACGACGGTCGCCTGCAGGACCGCTACAATGCGTACATCCGTGAATGCGACCTGGTGATTTTCTTGTTTCACACACGCCTGGGAAAATATACGCGTGAAGAGTTGGAAGTGGCTTTGGCTGCTTTCCGGGAGAATAAAGAACGTCCGCAAATCTTCATTTATTTTAAGGAAGAAGGTATTGAGGATGAGGCGCTTACCAATTTCAAGCAATACTGTGAGCATACACTGGGACACTTCTGCGATGTGTACACTACACCGGAAGACTGGCGGGTTAAATTTGACCGTCAGTTGGCTATATTGGAGCAGGAAGGAGTAATTCGTGCTCCATCAACCGAGGAGAAAATGCTGTATAGACTGAAGTTTACCTTGTCGTATGTAGTAGCTCCGCTGATTGTGATGTGGCTGGCATTTAAGGCTTTCTTCTATTTTACCCCAGTAACTACGACGGTTTGCCTGAGCGATCAGACAGTTTCCGCACTTCCATTTGAGGGGGCGGACATTACGCTGACTTATTCCGACAAGAGCGAGACCTGCCACGTGGACCGACTGACCGATGAAGCGATTTTCAAGGAGATACATTCCCGTTATCTGGGTACTCCGGTGCAGCTTTCAGTCACTGCTAAAGGATATGAACCAGTGGACACGGTGATGGAACTGGAAAAGAGACTGGTGGTAAACATACGTCGCGACAAGAGTCTTTCAGTAGTGTTCGGCACCGTGAAGGATGAAGCGAACCGTCCGCTGTCAGGCGTGACCATACAGGTGATCGACTTACAGACTGTTTCGGATGAAATGGGAAATTTCCGTTTGTCGGTTCCTCTGGACAAACAGCAGGTGCAGCAGCGGGTACAGGCCTTCAAGAAAGGATATGAATTATGGGATTTCACCGGTCCGGTGTCCGATAAAATCCCATGGAAAATCATTCTTCGCAAATAAAAGTTACTTGGTATAGAGCCCGTTGCTGTGGTATTCTTTCAGGGTGTACAGCAGTAGGGCATCATTCGGCTGGGAGCCTGCCTTGTATTCCAGCCCTTCCTTCAGCAGTTCCTGTGCTCCCGGTTGTGAAAGTTTGCTGAGCAAATCGCCCTTGGCCAGCTTGACGACAATAGGGTAGGTGGCGAAATACTGCGGAAATAGTGCTTTCATCTCCTCGGCTATGGCGGAAGCTTCTTCCAGGTAGTGCAGGGCCTGCTGGTTATCGCCATTCTGATAGTAGTTCACACTGACGTTCATCGTGATGAGCATGTAGTTCGTTCCTAACTGTGCTTTGTTTTGTGCATATAGGTCTTTCATCAGTGTGTAGGCTTTTAGTTGTTCCTTCAGTGCCTGCTTGTATTTTTTCAGTTTGCTATAACCCAGGGAAAGGTTGTTGTAGGTGCTGCATGTATTTGCTTTGAGTTCGTTGTTGTGGGGATATTTCTTCAGTTCCTTTTCCCGTCCTTCTTTTACGCGTTCCAGGTATTTCAATCCGAGTTCATAATATCCGCCGCATACCAGTGCGACTCCCATGCTGCTTTCTACACTCAGGTTTTGGTATCCCCAGGCCGATTGTATGGAATAGAGGGCATCGAGTTCAAGAGCTTCCTGGGCGGCTTCCTGGTTTTTAGATTCTGCAATCAGTACATCAATGTATTTGGCTCGTGCATAAAGATTTTCCTGGGTAAACTGGGAACTGCTGGATTCACTTAGTTTCTTGGTGTATTGGTAGGCTTTGACCAGGCTGCGCCGTTCTTCTGGCTGGTTGCCTTTTCGCGAATAATAAGTGGAATACATCATCTCCAGATTGTGCAAGGCGTTGATTTTAAAATCGGGTGAAAGAGAAGTGAACTCTTGTTCGATTCTCGTTCTCAAAAGTTCTGCTCTTTCTGGGAATGCGTCGGTTTCGGAATCTACACTCAGTTGCAGGTAGACGATGTATCGTTGCAGGAACTCAGCTGCTTTGGTAATCGGATTTTTCTGGTAAAGTACTTCTGCTTTTGTGTATGCCTCAGCAGCTATTTTATAAGCATCTTTCATTTGACCGGCATTCATAGCAAAATCCAGTAGCATATCCAGGTAGTTCAGTTCGATGGAAATTCTTTTTTCCTCGTTAAGGTCGGGGTCGTTGAGACTGATTTCTTTGATTTTTGCTGCAGTCTGACGGGCCTTCTCCAAATCTTCCTTTTGGGAATAAAGCCTCATCAGTGAAGTATAGGAATCTAGAAGAGAACCTTTCTGTATCCGGATAAACAGCTGATTGTCACTGACGGCTATTTGTTCTTCAAGGTTTTTGATATTGCTCAAATATACCTCTTCTGCCTGTTTCCATTCATGTATGGCTTCGAGCAGGTAGGCCGTCTGGTGAAGCGTGATTTGCATGACGGCCAGATAGTCGCCCGATGGCATGGCTTCTTGTGCCTGTTGCAGGATTTCGAGTGCCTGCTGGTTGTATTCGAAGGCCTTGGAGTAGTCTTTTCGGATATTGGTGGCAATGAGTGTCTTCAGATTAAGAACCTGAATAAGCGATTTTTCATCGAATGCCAGTTTCTGACAGCGGTCTGCCCATTCTTCCAGGTCTTGTTCTCCTAAGGTGATTTTTTGTAGGACGTATTTTAGGACGTAGGAAAATCGGTCGGGCAATATTTCTGCAATCCACTTGTAGGTGTCATAAGCTTTCTGCTCATTTTCCTTTCCTCCGGCCAGTGCACACAGGTCGGCGTAGCGATACATGCGTTCTGCCAGCAAATCAATGTCTTCATCGGCTTGTGTGCGTTGCTGTAGCTTTTGGCGGGCCTGAACAATCAAGCCGGAATTGTTATATAATTCTATTGCCTCTGTCAGTTTGCCATCCTCTACCAGTTTCAGCACTTGTTTCTCTATTTGGGTTATATCGTCGGGGTTGATTCGGGCAAATTTCTCGGCATACTTGTCCAGCATGTTCATGAAAGTGTGGTTTTCTTCTGCCAGTTCTTTCAGTCGTTGGGCTCTTTCTGCTTGCGTAATTTTCTGCTGGGCGTACAAATGGTTGATTTCCTGTACTGTCTTATTGCGAAGCTTGGAAAAATGTGCTATGGCAATGGCGTAGTAGTGATTCTTTTGTTCTTCGATGGTACCTTCCGGGGCCATGACAATGTCCAATGAACGCTTCTCTGAAAGAATCCAGCCGTTGAGCATGTCGCTGTTGACGACTTCGTACCCTTTCTTGTAGGCTTGTGGAGAACTGATAGCTGTGCCTGCTTTGTGATTCAGAAAATGAAAGCAAAATTCCCCATTATTGTCTGTATCAGTAGCAGGTGCACCGATGGCCATTAGTTGTACTCCGGGCAAGGGGGTATGTTGTGAGTTGAAAATGCGTACGTTGCCTTTTTGTGAAACTTGCGCTGAAAGACTGACAGAAATTAGCAGTGCCGTACAGAAACAGGTAAGAGATGGTGTGTTTATCATAGATTTCAGTTTTATTGTGTGTGATGTCTTTTGAAAATGATTTGACTGTGGATAAAGATAGGCATTATTTGTAAAACCGGTAATAGTCGGCTCTTATTTTTTTGAACGACAAGAGATAAGTGGTATAATTTTCAGTATATTTGTTGGAGGCATTGTTTATTTAAATATAGAAGATATATGAAACACATCCTGATTCTTTTGTGTGCCCTGCTGGGCCTGGGCAGTTGCCAGAGTGGTAACAGCACTGAGATAGACAACCGGACGGTACAGACGTTCGACGTACCGCGTTTTATGGGGAAGTGGCACGAAATAGCCCGTTATGACCACCGCTTTGAAAAGGGCATGACCCGTGTAACGGCCACATATACCTTGCTTTCCAACGGACGCATTGAGGTGCTGAATGCGGGATACAAAGATGGAAAGTATAAGGAAATCAAGGGAAAGGCCAAACAGCCCGATCCGAACGACCCCGGCAAGCTGAAAGTGTCGTTCTTCCTGTGGTTCTACGCCGACTATTACGTGCTCGATATTGACCCAGATTATCGCTACGTGCTGATAGGCAGTAGCAGCGATAAGTATCTCTGGATTATGAGCCGCGAAGAAACCCTGCCCGACGAAGTACTTCAGGAATTGATAGGTAAGTTGCGCCAGCGCGGGTATGACACGGACAAGTTAGTGTTTAATAAATGAGAGGATATGGGAAATAAAAGAGTCCCTCTGCTTCACATTGCAGCGAAAGCAGGGGGACTCTTATTTATTTCGATAAAGAAGTCAGGTTTGTTTTTCAGGCCCTGAATCCAATGCGACGGATGGGCTGCGGTTCCAGTTTCACTACCTGCTTGCCGCGGAGACGATTACCTGCCTTTACGACATCTTCCTGGGTGATAGTACGGAACAGGAAGGTATTGTCGGGAATAGAAGGTTGCGACATGATACGCTGGGCCATGCATTTGATGATACCCTGCTCAATCAGGTTGTGCAGCCAGCGTCCGTTGCCGAAATACTCATCGCGCTGGGCGGTGGCTTCCACAATCAGGGTATACAGTTCCTTGTCCGCTTCGGAAGTCAGTTGGAAATTGCGTTTCTGCAAGAGACGATGCGCCATTTCCATCAGCTCGTCCGCATTGTAATCGTCAAAGTAGAACTGGAGAGGGAAACGTTCCTGCAAGCCGGGGTTGGTACGGAGCATCTTCTGCATCTTGTCCTCGTAGCCGGCCAGGATGATAATCATATCAGGGTTGGGCTCCGAGAGCACGGTGAGTAGGGCATGAATTACTTCTTTCCCGAAATCTTTTGTTTCTTGTTTCGTGGTAATCAGGGTGTAGGCTTCGTCGATGAAGAGTACGCCTCCCCGGGCTTCCTCAATGGCTTGTCTGATGTGTTTTTCTGTTTCACCGATGTATTCGCCCACCAGCTTTGTGCGGCATGTCTCTATGGTATGTCCGCTGGAAAGGAGTCCCATCTGGTGATACAGCTGTCCGATGAGTTTGGCCACTGTTGTCTTTCCTGTACCGGGATTGCCTAAGAACAACATGTGGTGGCGGTTGTCCAGTTCCGTGTCGAGCCCTAATTCCTTACGCCGCATCATGAATGCAGCCAGCATCCGGGCCTCCTGCAAGTCTTCCTTCAGGCGAGTCAGTCCCACCATCTCCTGCAAGGCCTGTTCGGCATCCGATGGTGTATTGTCTTCGGGCAGGGGACTATCTTCTTCGGTATGCGGAAGCGGTTGTTCTTCATCAAACGGTAAAGGAAGATCATCTACCGGAAAGGCTTCGCCTGGGTCATCGGTTTCCGCTTTGTCGGGTGTATAGATGGTGTTCTCTTCCGTAAAGATGCGGCTCATTGCTGTGCTGCATCTGCGCAGTTGGTAGGTACTGTCCATCGTACCGTAGAAGATGAAGATAGGGCCGGAAGAAACTTTCTGTTCCATCAGGTTTCCTAACAGGTCGAGCAGGTTGGATTCCTGTCGGGTGTACTCCTTGTAGGGTACTTCCACCAGTACTACTTTTCGGGTATCCATCTTCTCCTGCAGGACTTTCCATTGTAGGGAACCCTCCAGCAATTCTTGTAGGGAGAAATGGCTGCAAAGAGCGGTCTGTTTCTCGCAGAAATGAAGGGCTAGCAGGCGGGTGGCATAGTTGCGGGCCTGATTACCTGAAACAAGCAGGTGAGGTACGGCAAGCTGGTGGCTGTCGAGCGCATACAATGTTTCGAGGAACTGCCGGATGAGGTTCGAATCACACTGTTCCTGGTGCATCCAGGAGAACAAGGGTAGGAAACAGAAGGTCTCGGCAAAGTATTTTTCTTCAGGACGGGTCTGGAAATCCTCCACCTCGGTCTTGTCCCAGCATTCGTAGCCGGAATAGAGTTCTAAGAGTGTCCATCCCACCGGGCGTCCGTTGCGGTAGACGTAGATACGGTAGAGTCCGGCTTCCCATTCTTCTTCAGAGAGTATGTCGAACCGTACTTTTCGGGGCCTTTTCCCTTTCAGTGAACGGGTGTCACAGCCCAACAGGCGGTATTCGCTGGAATACACCCGGATAGAGAGTTCTTGGGTATCAGTAAAGCCATCGGGATGAGAAATTTCCACGGCGAGGTGGTTGTGAGCGTATTCGGGAGCACAGAGATCTTCAATAAAGGTGCGTGTAGCACGTAACATGACATTTTTCATATACAACAAACGATTTTTAAAATGAGAAAATAGAAATAGATAAAGATAGAAGCTTACGGACGTAGTCAGGTAAAGGTCCGTAGCAGCGTAAATTCCCTCTCGTTTCCCCATCGAAAGAGAGGTATGCGGCTAGTACGTCAAAGAGCACAACAATCCCGGCCTCCTTGTCGGAAGCAATAATTCATTCGATTCCTATGCTGAGAAAAATCTGGTCAGGACCTCAGCGGAACGTAACGAAAACTTTGTGTGACATCTTTAACGATCATTTGTTGTATCTAAAATCAATGCGCGATGAAAACCGCCTTGTACGGATTTTCGGGACAAATATAAGCATAACTCTTTAATTAACGAAGAATTAGGGAGGAAAATCATACTTGTGGCAAAAATAATTCTCCTTGCAATCGTTTGCTCATTGAGAGATTATCTTTACATTTGAGTAAAGATAAAAACGAAGGAATATGTCGCACACGAAATTTAATCTGCAACGGTTTCTGGATGCGCAGGAAGGTGTGTATCCTGTGGCATTGAAGGAAATCAGGAATGGCGGTAAGCGCAGTCATTGGATTTGGTATATCTTCCCTCAGCAGAAGGGGTTGGGCTATAGTTACAATTCGGAGTTCTACGGACTCGACGGGGAAGAAGAGGCCCGGGCTTATCTGGCACATCCCATATTGGGTGCCCGCTTGCGGGAAATCTCCCATGCCTTGTTAGGTCATCGTGGCCATCGCACGGTGCGGGAATTGATGGGGTCGGAGGTGGACGTACTGAAACTGCATACTTCGATGAAACTGTTTGATAAGATAGCACCGGGAGAGGTGTTCGGAGAAGTGTTGAAGGCGTATTTTTATGAGTGAAAGGAGGAAAAGGCATGAAGAAAATCCGAATAACCGTAATGCGAAAGGCGTGTTACCGGGATTTAATGGAGAAGTATGAGAATCCCATCGAACATGCGTGTGACATGGAAGAAGGGCAGGTGTTCATTGCTAATGGCTGGGAGAAGCCTGAGGGACTTTGTGAGAGTGCATGGCAGAGCATGTCGCCTTTCGTGATGGCACTGGCTCATGGGGGAAGCAATTTTTATGACGGCTGGATGAAGAACGAACGTTCGGCTATGATTTCGTGCAACGACGGTTTCCGTCCGGTGAGTTTCCTGATAGAAGTAATCGATTAATACAGAAGAATATGTTAGCTTATACGTATATGGAGCACGGCCGTTTCTCACTGATAGAGAAGCCTGTGCCCGAACTGAAAGACCCGAAAGACGCCCTGGTGCGCGTCACGTTGGGAAGTATCTGCACCAGCGATTTACACATCAAGCACGGCAGTGTGCCGCGTGCTGTACCGGGTATTACGGTGGGGCATGAGATGGTGGGCATCGTGGAACAAGTAGGAGCGGAGGTCACTACCGTGAAGCCGGGTGACCGGGTGACGGTCAACGTGGAGACCTTCTGTGGGGAATGTTTTTTCTGTCAGCACGGATATGTAAACAATTGTGAGGACCCCGACGGAGGATGGGCACTGGGTTGCCGTATCGATGGGGGACAAGCGGAATACGTGCGGGTACCGCATGCTGACCAAGGACTGAACCGTATTCCCGACGGAGTGACGGACGAGCAGGCACTTTTCGTGGGCGACATCCTGGCCACTGGCTTTTGGGCTGCCCGTATCTCGGAAATTACGCCCGAAGATACGGTGCTGCTGATTGGAGCCGGACCTACAGGAATCTGTACGTTGCTCTGTGCCCGGCTGAAACATCCGCGTCGTCTCATTGTATGTGAGAAATCAGAAGAGCGTATCCGTTTCGTGCAGACCCATTATCCCGAGGTACTGGTCACTACGCCGGAACAGTGTCAGGAGTTTGTGAAAGCTCACAGCGCGCATGGAGGAGCCGATGTAGTCATTGAAGTGGCCGGAGCCGATGATACCTTCCAGCTGGCTTGGGAGTGCGCTCGTCCGAATGCCATTGTGACCGTCGTGGCTTTGTACGATCGTCCGCAGGTGCTTCCCTTGCCCGACATGTACGGCAAGAACCTTACCTTCAAGACAGGCGGGGTAGACGGTTGCGATTGTGCCGAAATTCTCCGGCTGATAGCAGAAGGAAAGATTGACACTACGCCACTCATTACACACCGCTTCCCGCTTAATGAGATAGAAGAAGCTTACCGCATTTTCGAGAATCGTCTGGATGGGGTGATTAAGGTGGCGATAACTGAAAAAGTCGAGCTTTATGCAGGAGACACGGACTGGCAGCGTATTGCTCGGACCAAACAATCTGATTTCCGTCGGAATTGTTTGCAGGTGGGATGTGAGGCCAATTCATTGAACAGGCAGGATGGTACGAAGAACTATTATGGCAATGTGCTTCAGGAAAAGGATGCCCGGAAAGGATTGAATTTCTACGAAGGTTTCCGGAAAGAAATCTTGTCTGCCATAGGGGCGTACAGACAGCCGTTATGGGCTAACTTACTCCGTAGTGAACATATTCCGTGGAACTTGTTTTTCCCGATGGGACTTACTTCTCGTGCGAAAGAAGCGTGTGGTGAACTCTTGAGGGAACTGACAGGGCTGGAAGTGAAGGAGGTGACCTGTATCCGGGTTGAATATGCTCCTTCTTCTGCAGACACTACAGATGGATGGCGCTATTTGAATGACGGTACCTCGTTTGACTGTTATATTGCGTACAAGGATAATTCGGATGCTTTCTGTGGAATCGGTATAGAAGTAAAATACACGGAAATGGCTTATAAGTTGCAGTTTGGCTCGTCTGAATACAAACATACTCGAGAAAAATTAAGCGAAGAATACCTTCGTGTTACTCTTCAGAGCGGATGCTATCATACGGTTTTGGCTGCTACTGACGAAGAGGCTTTTCCAAAGATTCTGATAGAAGATGATTACCGTCAGTTGTGGCGTAATCACATGCTTGGCATGTCGATGCTACAGCATTCAGACATCCAACATTTCTTGTCGGTGCATTTGTATCCTTCCGGGAACAAACACTATGAGAAGGTGCTTCCTGAATACGAGCGTTTGTTGACAGAGAAAGGCCAGAGCACCTTTCTTCCTCTTACTTATGAGCGACTGTTTGAAGCAATGGGACATTATGTGTTTTTCTCTTGCGAGAAAGACAGAAAGTGGAAAGAATATTTGCGGGACAGGTATTTGTACTGAGAATCTGAAAAGGAATTATGAAGAAATCTTTAATAGGAGCCATTGGAGAACAGATGGTTTCAGTGAAATTGATGCAACAGGGATGGAATGTGTTGAATGCTAATGCTTCTATTACGAATTTTGAATCCATAGATTTGGTGTGCATAAATCCCGAAACAGATGAAATATCCCTTGTTCAGGTCAAGACTCAACTGGGGCAGAATCCTAATTTTAATGTAGGATGTACGATTCAGAAGGTGGATACCTTGTTGGAAAAGATTAAAGGACCATGGGTATTCGTTCAGGTTATCGGCGAAGGGCTTGATATGGAATTTTATTACTTTATCCTTTCGCGACAGGAAGTAGCTGACTTGATTCTTACTAGTAATGAATGGTACCTCAACGATTGGAAAAGGACAAAAGAATTATCGGATAATTGTACTGTAAACTTGAAACTGAAGTGGTTGAAAGGGGAAGGAGAGTCAGAAACGCCATTACATTCTGCCTACGTTTGCAGTTTGGATCATGATTCAGAAAATTGCTGGCAGAAATTATGGGAATAATGAGAATCTGAATAAATGTTGTTTTAAAATATACAGACTATGCGAAAGAATTTTGGAGTAAAAACATGGTTGTACCCGATGCCCGTATTTATTGTGGCAGCGTACGACGAGAATGGAAACCCCAACGCCATGAATGCGGCGTGGGGAGGAATCTATACGGATGACATGGTGGGTATCTGCCTGGCCGAAGGACACAAGACGACCCAGAATATTCTGGGCACGAAAGCCTTTACCGTGAGCATGGCTACAGCCGACCATGTGGCAGCCTGCGATTATGTAGGGCTTGTCTCGGGAAAGAAAGAGCCGGATAAATTTGCCAAAGCCGGTTTCCATGCCGTAAAATCGGAGTTTGTGAATGCGCCGGTCATTGAGGAACTACTCATGACACTGGAATGTGAGCTGGTTTCATACGATCAGGAGAGCAATCATCTGGTAGGCCGTATTGTCAACGTGTCGGCAGCAGAAGAGATTTTGGATGAAAACGGACAGATTGACCCTGCCCGTCTGAAACCGATTACGTATGACCCGATTCATCATCACTATCTGGTGATAGGAGAGAAGGTGGGTAATGCCTTCTCCGATGGGAAAGCATTGAAGTAAAATATAGGAGGCTGTCTCAAAATGTACTGCACCCCAAAAGTTTTGTGTCTAACTTTTGGGGTGCAGTACATTTTGAGACAGCCTCTTTTTCTATGCATTAGGAGTTTCAGTAGCAATAGGGGTTATGCTCCTGTCTGCGCTGCCTCTTTCAATTGAGATTTTAGTTTTTCCATATCTTCTGGAGAAGCTGCCGATTTGAATTTGATTTCTCCATCCTTCCCGATAATCACGCAACGAGGAATGGAAAGTGCTTTTTGTGCGCTGCCGAAGGTTGTGTATATTTCATCCTTAAACGCTTCCTGCACGCGTACATGCTCGCCCATCAGGTCATAATGTGATGCCATCTTGCGCCATTTGGCATCTTCTTCCAGGCGGTCGATGGAGAGATACAGCAGTACGATGTCGTTCGCTTTGGCATACTCCTGTAAAGGTTTTACATAGGCGAAAGAAGCACGACAGGGACCGCACCAAGTTGCCCATATATCCATGAAAATAACCTTTCCTTTATATAAGTCGGTAATGTCTTTGAATGTCTTGGCGTTGTCTATATTAGGGAAGTGGATGTAGTCGGGTATTTTAGCTTGATTGAACGCCTTGTTCTTGGCAATGGCCTCATTTATCAGCGGCTGCCATTTGCTATGTGGATACAGTTGCTTGAATCGTTCTTCCAGCGGAAGTATTTCTGGGTCGTATTTTTCCTCGTTTGCGTCCCTCAGGAAAAGTAGTGCCATGGCAGATTCCTGCGCCTGACCCGTAAGGTTCTTTTCGATGTAATGGAAAATCAACTTATTGGGATTTTTTTTCAAGTCTTCGTCTACCGGTTCTTCTTTAGTGTAGTAGGTAATACCGGCATTGTTATAGACTACTTCATGGAAAGCGGGCGAGAAAGTGCTGGCCGGGTGATTTACCCGACAGAATTCCATCATCTTTTCCCATTCCTTGAGCCAGCTTTGCTTGGTGGCTTCGGAATAGCGGTAGGCAATGCCGAAAAGCTGGTTTTGGAAGGCCCACATTGTCTGTATGCGTGTATTCTGGCAGGCTTTTTCATATAAATCCTCATCCACGCCTTTCATCTTTTCATCTAAGGCTAATACCGCATCCTGCAACTTTCTGCTGACTTAAGTAGCTAGGGTGTCCTGGGTAACACTCCACTTGTCGCCTTTTCTTGAAAGTATATCAAACACGTCTTGCCCCAGTTCGTCCATTAGCCTTGACACTTCCATATTCTTTTCATTCTTGCCTTCCAGAATAGAGATGGGATGCGTGGCTGCGGCATCAATTTGCAGGCGATAGTTTCCGCCGTCGGCAATGAAGGAACCTAAATAACGCTTTCCCCACAGGAATAGGCGTATCTGTTCGTATCCGTTGCTGGGGAGTGTGAGACTGAACGTGCTGTCCGTATTCAGCTTCAATGTATCCTGAGATTGCGAATTAAACATTCCGTCGATGGATTTCTGATAGATAATTGTGCCTCCGTCTAAATTTTTTACCGAGCCTGTAATCTTTATTTCGTGTGAGTCGGTGCATGAGGCAAATGTTCCTGCAAGCACACTGAGTGAAAGGAATGCGATGTGTTTGGCTTTCATATACTATAGAGTTTAAGTTTTATGGCATATTATGTTGTTTAGTCCAAAGGTAAGGAATTTTTTGTTTGGGACTATAAATCTCATCCGGAATCTATTGCCGCCTTGATTTCAGCCTGCCAGATTAGGAATTGCGGCAGATAAATCTTACCTTTGTGTGTACGAAAGGATTAAAACGATACGGCCATGAACAGACTTTATCCGGTAGGCATACAGAATTTCGAAGATCTCCGCAGCAGGGGATATATTTATGTAGACAAGACTTTGCTTTTATATAATCTGGTACAGACAGGGAAGTATTATTTCCTGAGCCGTCCCCGACGGTTCGGTAAGAGTCTGATGATTTCTACATTGGAGGCTTATTTTCTGGGAAAGCGTGAGCTGTTCAAAGGGCTTGCCATGGAAAGTCTGGAAAAGGACTGGACGGTGCATCCGGTGCTTCACATGGATTTGAATACGGAAAAGTATGATACGGAAGCAAGTCTGGAAAACAAGCTGGAGCTGACGCTGAAGCAGTGGGAAGCAGAGTATGGCCATAACCCGGATGAGTATTCCGTGGCGACCCGTTTCGAAGGAGTTATTCGTCGGGCTGCGAAGAAAATGGGACAAAAGGTGGTGATTCTGATAGATGAGTACGACAAGCCCATGCTTCAGGCCATTACAAATCCGAAATTGCAGACAAAATTCCGTAATACGCTCAAAGCATTCTATGGCGCGCTCAAGTCGTGCGACGGCTCCATTCATTTTGCTATGCTGACGGGCGTGACGAAGTTCAGCAAGGTGAGTGTGTTCAGTGATTTGAATAACCTGATGGACATCTCCATGGACAACCGCTATGCTGAACTCTGCGGTATCAGTGATGCTGAACTTCATCAGTATTTTGACGAGGATATTCATTCGCTTGCCGATACATTAGGCGTAGATTATGCCAAAGCTTGTGAACTGCTGAAGGAAAACTACGACGGTTATCATTTCTGCTATAAGTCGGTAGGCATGTACAATCCTTTCAGCCTGCTGAATACCTTTGCTAAGAAACAGATAGGCAGCTATTGGTTTGAGACGGGTACCCCGACTTACCTGGTAGAACTGATGAAACTTCATCATTATCCGGTGGAAGAGATTGAACACATCGTAACCAGCGGTCCGGTGCTGGATTCCATCGATGCGGCTTCTACCGATCCGGTACCGGTCATCTATCAAAGCGGTTATCTGACCATCAAGGACTATAACGCGGAGTTTGAGAACTATACCCTCGGTTTCCCGAACCGTGAGGTGGAGCAGGGGTTTCTCCGTTTCTTGCTTCCTCACTATGCGTCTGTAAGCATCAGCAAGTCTCCTTATGAAATCCAGTGCTTTGTGGGTGAGGTTCGCAAGGGTGATGTGGATGGTTTCCTGAGTCGTTTGCAGACTTTCTTCGATGATACTCCTTATGAACTGGCCCGTGATCGTGAGGTACATTACCAGAACATTCTTTACATCGTGTTCAAGCTGATGGGCTTCCACACCGAGGTGGAATACCGCACATCGCGTGGTCGGGTAGATTTAGTGCTCAAGACATCCAATTACATCTACGTGATGGAGTTTAAGTTGAACGGTACCGCTGAAGAAGCCATGCAGCAGATAGAGGAGAAGGGCTATGCCTCTGCCTTTGCTTCCGATAGCCGGAAGGTGATAAAGGTGGGAGTAAACTTCAGTGACGAGACACGAAGCATTGAGCGGTGGATTGTTGCGTGATTGAAATAGAATATTATAAAAAAGGGGAAGCGGCGTATCGATGTGCTGCTTCCCTTTTTTATATACCATTAGTCAGAGTCTTTTATTTCCCTCCAAAAAACTTCTTCCGGTAATAAGAATCCGCCGTATACAGTACTACTGTCGGGTTATTACCCGTCACACGGTCCTTGGTCACGAGGGTGGTGACGTAGGCATCCGAGTATTTGTAGAACAGGCTGTCGTGCCCCACGCAGAGACCGATGACCACGTTCAGGTCGGTATGTGCTTCGTTCAGCAGACGGGCTTGCAGAATCGGGTTGCACATGGCGGCACCGATGCTTTCACATTGTGCGGGGATACCCATCGACGTTTTGGGCTGACCGGCTACCTTGCAGATGACCGAGTAAGCCTCGAAGCCGTTGGCACGGAGGATACGGGCAAAGATACGGGCTTCACGGATGAGGCCGATGCAGTTGGCAATGCCGATGCGGTGCGCACCGATTTTCCGGGCAAATTCCATGATTTCCTGCACGCGGGTCCACTGGCAGTAGCCTTCGTATTCTACTTCCGCACTGGCAATCATAATCTCGCGGTTGCGTCCCTCGTCGTAACGCTCCAGTGCCCACTGGCGGTCTTCCTCCTTCAGATTTTCCGTGGGACAGAAATCAGGATAGGTGCGGTCCTTGTATTTGCAGTTCTGTGTGCCGCAGTCCACACAGGTTGGTATTGTTTCTTTTTCCATAAAAGCGTGTGTGATTGGTTAAACAGAGGGCAAAGATACGAGATTTCTTTCCAATTGGTAGACAGAAAACCGCATTTGGTGGATTCTATTTTTAAAAATTGCAGGTGACTTCTACATTTGTTTCCGATTAGTTTTCATTTAAATTGTAAGTAAGATGAAGAAAATTGTGTGGATGGCCTGCGGAATGGCCTTGATGTGTGCACCTTTGAGTGCAAGTGCGAACGTCCGCTACGATGACCCGCAGGAGAAAGTGCAGAAGAAGGAAGTGCCCAATCCGGAGAAGGCGGCTCAGCGACGGACCGACGAGATGGATAAGGCACTGAACCTGACGGAGAAGCAGTACAAGAAGATTTACAAGTTGTTCCTGAAGGAAGAAAAGGAAAAAGTGGAAGCCATGATGCAGCGTCACCCGGGAGGAATGAACGGACTGCCTCCCATGGCTGGAAGGCCCCCGATGGGGGGAGGACGCCCTCCGATGGGAGGTGGAATGCCACCGCAGGGTGGAGGATTCCCCGGAATGGGAGGATTTCCGGAAGGCATGAGTCCGGAAGAACGGATGAAGGAGCATGCCGAGAAGATGCAGAAGGAGCAGGAAAAGCGGGAGAAGAAAATCCGTAAGATTCTCACCGAAGAACAGTATGCCACCTGGCAGACCGTGAAACCGCAGCTGCAGGTATTGCCTCCGATGCCGGAAGGTGAGAGACCGGGGCTGGGACCTCGTGGACCGGAGGAAGAGGAAGCTCCGTTGCTCGATACGGCAGCCGAGTGAATGGGATACCTGATTTTCCCGTGGGGTGATTCTTGGAATGTGCGGCAGATGTCGTAACTTTGCGGTTCATTCAAAAAAGTCTACGTTATGCCCGTTATCGAAATCACCTCGCTGGAGCATCCCGGAGTGGAAGTGTTCAGCACCCTGACCGAAGCCCAGTTGCGCAACCGCATTGACCCGCAGCGGGGCATCTTTATCGCCGAAAGCCCGAAAGTGATTCGGGTGGCGCTGGAGGCCGGCTATGAACCCGTGTCCTTGCTCTGTGAGCGGAAGCATCTTACGGGCGATGCGGAGGACATTGTGCAGCGCATGGCGCATCTGCCGGTCTATACGGGCGACCGGGAACTGTTGGCCCGACTCACCGGTTATACGCTGACGCGGGGTGTGCTGTGTGCCATGCGGCGTCCGGCTCCGCGTCCGGTGGAAGAAGTATGCCGTGGAGCACGCAGGGTAGTGGTTATTCATGGGGTGGTGGATACCACCAACATCGGGGCCATCTTCCGTTCGGCAGCCGCACTGGGTATCGATGCCGTACTGTTGACCACGGATTCGTGCGATCCGCTGAACCGTCGGGCGGTACGCGTGTCGATGGGGTCGGTGTTTCTGGTGCCCTGGACGTGGGTAGACCGTCCGCTGGAGCGATTGAAAGAATTAGGTTTCCGTACGGCAGCCATGGCGCTGACCGACCGTTCCGTACCACTGGATTATCCGCCGCTGAAGGAGGAACTACGACTGGCCCTGGTGATGGGTACCGAAGGCGACGGACTGCCGGAAGCAGCCATCGAGGGAGCAGACTATGTGGTGCGTATTCCTATGGCACACGGGGTAGATTCGCTCAATGTGGCAGCTGCTTCGGCTGTAGCTTGCTGGGAGTTACGATGTGGTGAGAACCATTGAAAAATACGGAGTTTATACTCCGAAAAAAAACTCCTTTACGCTTGAAATAAAACGTAAAGGAGTTTTCAGTAAAACGTCCTTGCGTTATCATTGAAACGCAAAGGCGTTTTTTGAGGGTCAGATTTCGTCCGGCCAGGGGCACGGTTTTCCAGTCTTTTTGAACGATGGGCGCTGTGCACCAGAGCTGCGGAGGAACTCGCCGAGGTTGGCCGAGAGGGATTTCACTACGTCCGGATAGCGTTCGGCCAGGTTGTGTTTCTCGCTGATGTCGGCCGGAATGTCATACAGTTCCTTCTTGCCCGTTTCGTAAAAATAAATCAGCTTCCATTTTCCCTGACGTACGGTGCAGGTTGCGCCGATGCCCGGGCCTTGTTCGCCCCACAGGTTCGGACAGTTCCAGTAAAGGCTTCTGCCTTCCGACGGGTCGCCGGTCTGCTTGAGCAGGGGCACGAAGCTTACGCCGTCCACGGTCTGCAGTGCCTTCCAGTCGGTAATACCGGCCATTTCGAGGATGCTGGGGAAATAGTCTTCCACGATGACATACTTGTCGCAGCGGGTATTGGGTTGAGCTACGCCCGGCCAGCTCACAATCATCGGTTCGCGGATACCGCCTTCGTAGGCAGAGCCTTTCCCGCAGTTTAGGGGAGCATTCTGCGTGTAGAGCGGCTCATCTCTCCATCCGGTACCGGTGGCATATCCTCCGTTGTCACCACAGAACAGGATGATGGTATTGTCGGCTTCTCCGTTCTTTTCCAGCCAGTCCATGATGTCGCCCAGACTCTTGTCCATGCCTTCGATGAGGGAGGCATAGGCCGCTTCCTTGTCCGACATGCCTTTCTTCTTGTACTTGTCATAGAAGCGCATATCCTTGTCGATAGGGATGTGGATGGCATAATGCGACATATAGAGGTAGAACGGCTGGTTGTATTCCTTGGCCTTGTCGAGGGCTTTCAGGGCTTCTTGTGTCAGGGCTTCGGTAACGAAGGTACCTGTTTTCCAGTATTTCTCCAGTCCTGGGACCGACATGAGCGAGGTGGGATTACCTTTCTCGTCGTGTCCGTAGCTGAGTTCACTCAGGTAGGTGGCCAGTCCGCCTGCTGCATGACCGGCAATGTTCGTTTCAAAGCCGAAGTGGCAGGGATTCTCTCCCGGAGTGTCGATGGCTCCCCAGTGTGCCTTTCCGCAGTGGATGGTATGGTAGCCGCTATCTTTCAGGTATTGCACGAATGACTTGGCCACGAAGGTGTGGTTCGTGCCTTCCACCTGCGCAATGCCGTTGTAGTTCCAGTCGGGTAGTTGCAGCACCTCGCTTTGGGCATCGGTGGTCTTGTTCTTCTGCAAGGTCCAGTTGGTCACCCGGTGGCGGGCGGCGTTGGCTCCGGTCATCAGACTGCAGCGGGTGGGCGAACTGATGCTCGAGGCGTAGGCCTGCGTGAACATCATTCCCTGACTGGCCAGACGCTCCATGTTAGGGGTTTCGTAACGTTCGTTGTACATGGTTTTCTCTGTCCAGAAAGGCAGTGAAGTGTCCTGCCATCCCATGTCGTCCACCAGGAAGAAAATGATGTTCGGACGTGGGTCGGGACGGTCGTTGGCCAGGGTATGCAACGGGGAAAGCACGGGGGCTATCCCGAGAAGTGCTAAAAGATTTTTGTTCATAATATCTTTCTTTAGATTAAGGATTTACGTGATAAACGCTAAAGTTTCGGATGAGGGGTTCAGCCGTGCATTCTTCTACTACCAGACGGAAGGATTTGGCTTCTACGGCAGGGAAGGATTCAATGCGCTTGTGTCCCACGGAAGTACCTTTGGCCACAGTGGTCCACTTGCCGTTCACCTGGGCTTCTACCCGATAGGCGCGGATGCGTTCGCCGCCGGTAATGTCTTCCTGAATCTGGTAATAGTTGACGGGCTGTGCCTTGCCGAGCGAGAGCGATACTTTCTTCTTGCCGGTGGCCGAAGTCGTTGCCAGCGGCTGTCCGAAGCGGCGGTTGATTTCGGCACCCCATTCCTGCAGGCGGCGCACGTCACCTTCCGGAATCAATCCGTCGGGATTCGGGGTAAGTCCTACCATCAGCGTGGCATTGCGGCCGACTGACTTTTCGTACATCTCCATCAGGTTGGCTAACGGATAGACGGCCTTGTCGTCGTCACCCGGTTCCCAGAACCACTCGTGGCGTCCGTTGTATCCGCGCAGAGGTGTGTCGGCCATGGCAGGCACCCAGAACTTGCCGTTGGGGTCGCCGTGTGCCAGCAGCTTGTTGTGGTCGGTTACTCCGTCGGTAGCGTTGCTGTGGCTGTACGGGTAGGGGAAACTCGACCAGCAGGGGTAGCCTACGGTACCGCTTTCCGAACCGCCCCAGCGCAGGTCGGCACGGTTCACGTTGTGATAGAACAGGCAGTTGGGCTGGTACTTGTTCACGATGGGTTCTACATCGGGACCCATTCCTTTCGGGTCGTCGGCACCGCCGTCAAACCAAATCATGAAGAGTTCGCCGTAGCGGGTGCAGAGTTCCGTCACCATCTTTTCGCACAGGCGCTTGTACCACTCCTGGCGGTTGCGGGCAAACTCGCCTTCGCCTTCTGCCTTGAAGTTGTGGATACCCAGCAGGGAGTTCCAGCGGATGCCGATGTAGATGCCCGGCTGCACACCGTACTTGCGGCAGGAGTTCACGAAGTCGCGCACGATGTCACCCTTTCCGTCGCGCCATTTCAGGGCCTTCATGCAGTAAGGATTCACGTCGCTCTGCCACAGTCCGAAACCGGTTTCGTGGGTGGCAGTGAGGATGGCAAACTTGGCTCCGGCAGCCTTGGCCGACTGAATCCACTGGTCGGTGTCGAGCTGGTCGGGATGGAAAATGTTATAGTCCTCAATCGGGTTGATGCGGTTGTTGCCCTGTCCGTACACCAGTCCGTCGAACACGTGCAGGTCGTAGTGGAACACCACGCCCAGTTCGGCTTCGTGCCATTTAAGCTGGTGAGGAGCCGGGCGGGGACCTTCGTTGTCGGTATTATGCGCTGCGGTAGTGGTCGCGCAGAGGGCGAACAGTGTCAGTAGTGTCAGTAATGTCTTTTTCATATTCATGGTTTCAAGTATTTTTCAAATGGGTCATGGGTCTGTTCGAGCCATGAAGAAAGAGTTCGTTTCAGTGAATCACAAAGAGCCGGCTGGCTTTCCGCAAGGTTGTGCAGCTGGCTCGGGTCGTGAAGCCGGTCATACAGCCATACGTGCGTGGGCTGGCCTTCTTCCACCTCTGTCACATACGTGTAGCGTGCGGTGCGGATGCCGCGTCGGCCGGAAGTAGAATCCGAAGGCACGCAGAAGTAATAAGGCTGGAAAGCCTCCTCAGGCGTTTGTATTTCCTCGTTTAGCAACAGTGGCCCCCAGTTGTGTGTCTGTACGGATGCCGGTATCTGTGCTTCCATTCCCATGAGCGAGAGCAGGGTGGGATACAGGTCGGCAAACGCCATGGGCAGGTCACTCTTCTGCGGATGCAGCTTGTCCTTCCAGCAGCAAATCATGGGGATGCGCATGGATTCTTCGTAGAACACGTTCTTGCCTTCTACTCCGTGTCCGCCCATGCAGACGCCGTGGTCGGAGGTGAAGACGATGAGGGTATTGTCGTACACACCGCAGTCTTTCAGGGCCTGGACGATGCGTCCCACATGTTCGTCTACTCCGGTGATGCAGGCGTAGTAGTTGCGGATGTTCTCGCGGAAGTAGTCGCCTTCAGGAGTGCCCTTTTCCGGAATGTAGGGCAACTGTTGGGCCAGTGCTTCCACATCGAGCGAGTCGTACAGCCGTTTGTAGGTTTCGGGCACCAGTTCGTAGCCCGTATGCGGGGGATTCATAGACACCACCATGGCAAAGGGACGGTCGGTTTTTGTGCCTTCCGTACGGATGAACTCGATGGCGCGGTCGGCCTCGTAGGCTGGTCCCCACTGGTTGACGTAGTAGAACTCCTCCCGTCCGGATTTCGTATCCCAGTACATCGGTTTCAGGTGATTGTCGTACGTGCCGTAAGCAATCCACTTGTCGAACCCGTGGCGACGTTCAGGCGGACACCATTCGTTCCAGGCCACTTCTCCCTTGTTGTTGTACGTATCCACGTAGGGGCGGTACGGGGCATCAAGGTGCCACTTGCCGATGTAGGCCGTGCGATATCCTTCTTCCTTCAGCACGTCGCTCCAGCATACAGCCTCTTTCGAAAGCTCCACGCCGTAGGGGGTATTCTGCGAGTTGCAGTTGCCCGTCACCCCGTTGGTTGCCGGATACATCCCCGTCATCAGCATGGCCCGTGCGGGCGATGATACCGGATAGCTGCTCACGGCATCGGTGAAGAGGATTCCTTCGGAAGCCAGGCGGTCGAGGTTCGGAGTCTGTACGGGTTCCTTTTCCATGCATCCCATGGCATCGCCCCTGAACTGGTCGGCCATGATGAAGACCAGATTAGGACGTGAGGGCTTGGATTCCGGGCGGGAACATGCCGAGAACGGAAGCACGGCGCCTAAGGCAGATGTATAAAGTTTCATATCAATGGAGGGAGGTAAAGGTAGGAGAAAAATCGGAAAAGGAGAAGTTTTTAAGAAGATTACAGTGGAAAAAGTGATCTTCATAAGAACTTCTCCTTTGGGGTTTACAAGGTTGGGATATTATTATTCGCCTTCGGGCAAACTGTTTGTTTCAATCTTCCATCCCGGATTCTGATAGATAGGAGAGGAAGTATAGTCACCTGAACCTTCCACTTCGGTTGTCAGACGGAAATGATCGAAAGCAATGGGGAAGAGGTAACGGTTCGGGTTCCAGTTGTAACCGTTATAGGCAATGTTGCTGGAAATGACACGGTACGGAAGCAGGTAGTCTCCATCGCTCTTGGCAGAAACGTTGGCTCCTTCTGTACCGGCTTCTTTCAAGTCGATAACAGTCAGTGCTTTGTCGAAATTCTGTCCGTTGATGCCGGCATCCGGAGTGGCATAGCGCTTGTAGTTCTCTGCCCACAGGTTGAATCCTTCTACCTGATAGTTCTGCATCTTGTCGAGTGCACACCAGCGGCGGAGGTCACGCAGGCGGAATCCTTCGGCAGCCAGTTCCACGCGGCGTTCACGACGGATATTGTAGAGCGTAACGTCTACCAGATTATTGCCTGAGTAGCGTGCCAGGTCGATTTCTTTCGTCAAATCTGTATTGCGGTTAGTCTTTTCGTAGTCGGTATCCATACCGGCACGTCTGCGGATGGCTTCCCAGTATCCTTTACTTTTCGCATCAAGCGAGTGGTTCAGTTCATAGTCTGCTTCCATGTAGTTAAGATAAGCTTCAGCTGCGCGGAAGATGACACATGCGGTAGTAGACGGCAAGGTAGGACCTTGTGAAGGATCGGTATTCAACCCTTTCTTAATGGAATAACCGGTTGTGCTGCGGTTTTCAGCCATTTCTGTAATCGGGGCACGATAGTAATATCCGGCTCCGTCAATGATGGCTTCGGTCATGGCAGCCTTTTCAGTCAGCATGTCGCCCGGCATCAGGGTATTGTAAGTCAGACGCGGGTCACGTCCTTCTGCTACATCCTGATAAGTGCGGTCGCCTTTGTAATCTGTACCAGCAGCATAGATAGGAAGTCCGTTTTGCATCAGGTAGGTATTAATCATGCTGCGGGTGTAGCCACTGTTTCCGCCTCCGTTACGTTGCAGATAGCCCACTACGAAGTGGTTCACAGCTGGTGTCAGGTTGGCATCGTAAGCTCTCCACAGTAAGACTTCGGGCATGGAACTCAATGAGTTGCTGTTGAACAAAGCCGGATAGTCATTGTAAAGTGGATAGTTATCGGCTACAATCTGGGCGGCTTTTTTGGCCTCGTTCAGAAAATAGCTGATTTCCGCATCAATGTCGATGATAAAGTTTTTTAGATAGTCTTTCTGTGCACCTGGCCATCCCGGTCCGCCCGGAACGCGTGCCGTACCTTTATGGTATTTTTCCCATGTACCTTCGAACAGGGCTACACGGCTCTTCAGCAAGGCTGCACAATCCTTGGTCAGACGGTTACTGGCCGGAGGAGTGTTCGACATAAAGTAGTAAGCTGAGTCAAGGTCTTCAATGATGAAGCGGGCCACTTCGTTGCGCGGACGGCGCTGGCTGGCTTGTTTTACTGCTTCATAATTGTCGGCAATGGTTGTCTTGATAATGGGGAAGTCGCCCAGTGAGTCCAGCTTGTTGGCATAATAGAATGCACGGAAGAAATAGGCTTCACCCAGATAATGTTTGTTGTTGGCTTCATTGCCACCTAGCTCACCGGCTTCAAGCAACGGACGTACGCGGTTGATGAAGTAGTTGGCCGAACGGATTTCGCTGAAGTTCCAGGCACCTCCTGATTGTGCTACACGGTTTTCACCTTTTACGAACAGCTTTTCCGGGTTGGAAGCTGCCTGGTTGTCACTGTTGTTATCGGTTGCGAAGACACCGATGTCGTACACTCCGGGTTTATGCGAAGGCAGTGAGTTATATAGGTTGGCCGTATAGGCTGCCAGGTCATTTTCACTGAGCAAATATTTTTCTACAGGTACTGCATCCATTGGCTCTCTGTCCAGAAAATCGTTGCAGGAGCAGGCCAGGGCTGTCATTCCAATGGCGAATAATATATTTTTTTTCATGGTTCGTTCAAATGTTTAAGGGTTAGAGTGTCACGTTGATACCGAATGAGAAGGTCTGTGAAAGCGGATAAGTTTTTCCGCTGGACCATCCGTTGGCTGCAATGGCCTCAGGGTCGAACATATCAGCAATACCGCTGATGGTAAACAGGTTTTCTGCACTGAAGTACACGCGTACTTTTTCGATATTGACTTTGCTGGTCCATGCTTTCGGGAAGGTGTAACCCACTTGCAGGTTCTTCATACGCATGTAAGCTCCGTTTTGCAGGTAACCGGTCTGTGTTAGTTTGTTTTTATCTCCTTTGTCGCCGATATAAGCTTTCGGGTAGTAGGCATCTGCGTTCGGACCGAAGATAGAAGTTGTGTTTTGCGGACGCCAGTAATCGAGGTGTTCTTCGTAACCTACAGACTGCCATTCTCCTCCGTCAGCTCCCCAGAATAACGGACCGCTGAGCCAGAGATCGCGTTTCAATACACCCTGGAAGAACATCTGTACATCGAAGCCTTTCCAGTCGGCACCAAGGTGAAGACCAAAGTTGAAACGAGGTTCGCTGTTACCGATAACTCTCAAATCACCGTGGTCGTCTACTGTCTTGGAACCATCGTCAACCACTTTGTCACCGTTCAAATCCTTGTACATGATATCACCAGCGCCCCACTGAGAACCCAGTTTGCTCTGATCGTTTGCAGCCTGCCATTCCTGCATCTGCTGGTCGCTCTGTGCAATACCCTGAGTTTCATATCCCCAGATTTCACCGATAGTCTTTCCATCGTAGTAAGCATAGGTTACACCGTCGGCCTGATAGATAGCTTTTGATGCATTCGGATATTTTTTCACTTTTGCACGATTGTCGGAAAGGTTGAAGCCCAAATCGTAGTTTACTTGTCCGATACGGTCTCTCCAGGAGATGTTCAAGTCCCATCCCTTGTTTTCCAGTTCGGCATTATTGGTATTAGGCAGTGTAGTACCCAGTGCAGCACCGATTTCAGCCGGAGGACCTACCATACCTTTGGTACGGCGGATGAAATATTCAAATGAACCTGTCAAGCGGTTGTTAAGCAATCCGAAGTCAAAACCAATATTGGTATTGTAAATCTTTTCCCAGGTAAGTGTACTGCTGACCAGTCCTGGCACACCGGAAATAGTAGGACGTACACCGCCCATCAGCCAGCTTCCGCCATTGGCTACTACATTTTGTGTCAGATAGAACGGATAGAACTCATCGGTGTTCTGGTTACCCAGCATACCCCATGATACACGTGGTTTGAACGTATTGATAACTTTGGTCAGCGGAGCAAAGAATGATTCGTGTGCCATGTTCCATCCGAAAGAGAATGACGGGAAGAGGTTCCAGCGCTGGTCGCGAAGGAAACGTGAAGAACCGTCGTAACGGAGGTTGGCTTCAAACAAATAGCGTTCTTTATAAGAGTAGTTGATACGTCCGAAGAACCCGGCGGTAGCCCAGTTTCTGTATTGGGTAGGATTATTGTCGTCATTGTTGATTTTATCTTCACCTACCGAAGCGCTGATTTCCGGAATCAGTCCTGAAATGACATCACTGCGCTGTGCCGACAGAGAACGTACAATGTATTCTTCTGTGTTCATACCCAGCATTACTTTCAGGTAATGGTCATTCTTCTCGAGGGTATAATCGGTATAGAAAGAAGTGGTGTAGAAGTTGCTATTCAGGTAGTTCATGCGGGCAAAAGTGGCTCCCGGTGCATAGCTACCGCTGAATGCCAGTTCTACAGGATTGTCGTTGATGTCATATTCATAAATCTTGTTCAGGTTCACTTGCTTGTTCTGGTTAATGACGCGCATGCCAGCTTCTGCATAGATATTCCAGTTCTTGAGCGGGTGGAGTATCACCTGTCCTTGCAGATAGATGTCATCGTTGTGTGTTTTGGAACGACCGCCGTCAGTCAGCTGTGCCAGCTTTCCGTTGCGCATATAGTGTCCGTTCGGATCTTTAAATGGCATTGTCGGCCACATACGGGCAATGTCATGATACAGCAAGCCGCCTTCTTCCAGATAAATTGGGTTGTCAAGGTCGTAGCGGATGAATTTTGTGCTCAGGTTGAAATCAATATATTTATTAATTTTTGTGTTGATTTTTGCACTCAGATTGTAACGTTTCATGTTATCATTACCGTAGCGCAGGTTACCGTTCTGGTTCAGATAACTTCCCGATACATAATATTGTAGTTTTTCGGTTCCTCCGCTCATGCTGAGGTTGTGTTCCTGACTCCAGGCCCAGGTGAAATGTGTTTTGTACCAGTTGACGTTGTCATTGGCTTTTTCATGGAAATGCCAGTTGCTGCCGTTAGGAATGGTAGTGGTAGTGATTTTACCTGCCATGTAGTCCTGAATACGTCCGATAGTTTCTTCGTCGAAAATAATTTTATCACCCTGGTTTACGGCTGCTTCGTTGAAGAAGTTGGCAAAGCGGTAAGAATCGAGCTGATTCGGCAGGTTGGTCGGACCGGAATAACGGAAACTGTTGTTGTAGTTGATGGTCATTTTTCCAGCTTTACCTTTCTTGGTAGTGATCAAGATTACACCGAAGGCAGCACGTGAACCGTAGATAGAAGAAGATGCAGCGTCTTTCAGTACGGAGATGCTTTCAATATCTTCCGGGTTCAGAGTATTCATATTTCCTTCCATACCGTCAATCAAGATAAGAGGTTCACCCTTTGAACCGGTACCGATTGTTCCTGTTCCACGGATGTTTACTTTCATGGATTGTCCGAGCTGTCCACCCAGGTCAGCAGTTGATAAGTTTAGTCCCGGCACGGTACCCTGCAATGCCTGTCCCACTTGTGACACAGGTCTTGATTCCAAAGCCTTGGTGTCGACTGTGGCCACGGCACCGGTCAGGTTCACTTTCTTCTGTGTACCGAAACCTACTACTACCACTTCATCGAGTGTCTGAGTATCTTCCGACAAAGTGACCTGATAAGAAGTCTTTCCTTTTTGTACGGGGATTTCCTGGGTTTGATAACCGATGTAGGAAACTACTAATGTACTTCCTGAGGCAACGTTGTTCAGCTGGAAGTTTCCGTCCAAATCGGTGATACAACCGTTGCTTGTACCTTTAACTACTACTGAAGCTCCGATGATGGGCTCATTCAGTTTCTTGTCTGTAACAATTCCGGAGATGCTCACCTGTTGCGCTTGCAGTGGTAATAGTCCTGCCAGCAAGGCTATGAGCAGAGAGATGAATTGTGTTTTCATGTGACTCATGGTTTTAAGATTAAAGTTTATATATAGATGGTTAAACAAGTTGGCAGGTTTTCCTGTCGCAAATCTCCGAAATAAATGGTGTAAGGGCAGCGGGTAAACGTTGCATTAACAGTCGGTATTCTTCTTATCTGCGTTTTTATGGGGGTAAAAACTGTTTTTTTTACCGGTATTCTGACTTTTTAGACAAGATTTTTGTTTCTTTGCGTAACAATTACATAGCTTAATCTGAGAAATGAAAAATATATACTGCCTGCTCATTGTATCTTTTCTTTGTATTTCCTCGCTTCTTCCGGCGGGTGCACAGACACTTTCCGAGAAGGATTTTCAGGTATTGAACATGAACGACGGATTGTCGGACAACGACATTCATTCCGTGGCAAAGGATACGGAAGGCTTCATGTGGTTCGGAACCGGCAGCGGACTGAACCGTTACGACGGACGTACCTTCAAAGTGTTCCGGATGCCGGGAATCTCTTACCGGAGAATTGACAGGGTGGTGTCGCTGGATACGGATTACCTGCTTCTCCGTTCGGAGCAGAACCTGTTCTTGTTCGACAAGAAATACGAACGTTTTCTTCCGGTATGCGATTCGGTGAGCAAACAGCCTGTGATGTTCGCCGACTTTGTGGCCGATTCTGACGGTAGTTGCTGGGGCGTATCTTCCGGTGAATTGTCGGAGGTGAATTTTCCGTCCTCTTATGTGCAGGACACAGCGTTTGTCTCTGTGCGTCATGTGGTAAACAATTCACAAAGCGATCCGTTTGTGGTGCTGTGTATGGGAGAAGATGGGAAGATGCTGTATTGTGCAAGCCGGAATGGAACTGTCTATCGTTTTACTCCCGGACAAAGGCAGTTGAAGAAAGTTTGTGACGGGCAGTTGTCGTCCGGCAGGTGGGTATCTTCTTTGCTGAACGGTGATTCGTTCATCTGGATTCCTACCGTGGGCGACGGATTGTATGGTTACGACCTGACAAACGGAAAGTTGCATCACTGGCAATATATTTCAGAAAGAATGGGGGAGCAGCTGTCGCATAACGATGTCTTTCGCTTGCTCCCGATAGGGAATTCCCGGTACCTGGCCGTGACCTGGAACGGATATACTTTGTTGAGTCTTACACCGGAACGGGAAATCAAGTTGCGCGATTTTCAGTCCTTCCTTCATAACGGAAAACAATATTTCGAGACACGCATGATTTCGGGTTATTACGACGAGGAAGGATTGCTGTGGATTGGCACCGAAGGAGGAGGGGTGCTGTTTTCCGACCTGCGCCAGCTGTTTTATCACCAGTATGCACAGACACGTTCCAATGAAATTTGCGGCATCCAGATGGATGAAGAAGGTTACGTCTGGCTGGCTACGTTTCACAAGGGAGTGTTGCGGAGCACGCAGCCTTTTGACGTATCACATTCGCTGTCATTTGAATCATTTGATACCGGTATTCCCGGCCTGAAAACCGTGCTTTGCAGTTCGTCGGACAAGAATGGAGGTTTCTGGTTCGGCACGCAGGACGGACGGGTGCTTCGTTACGGAAAAGACCGGAAGTGGGATGACATGCGGATTGGCACTCCCGGACAGCCTTCTCCGGTGGTATGGAGTCTGCTTATGGTTTCGGACGAACAGTGCTGGGCGGGTACCAGCGACGGGTTATACTGGGTGGACTTTCAGCGGGGAACTTCAACGCACGTCAACTGGAGTAATCCGCAAATTCCAGATCACATACATATACGTGCGTTGGCAGCCGGTGATAATCAGACTTTATGGCTGGGAACCGGAAGAGGCTTGCTTCGGCTGTGGATGAGTGGTACCAAGGTGCTACGGACACATGCCGGATACGAAGCCAGAGCCGGTATGCCGGATACGGAAATCGAAGTCCGTGCCTTGCTGTATGGGACAGACAAGAAGCTGTGGGCAGGATATGCCGGAAGCGGTCTGGTGGCTTGTTCGCCGGAAGGAGACAGCATTCTGACCCGTTATACTACCGCTCAGGGCTTGTGCAGTAATTTCGTGACCGTACTGGCCGAAGACAACGACCACTCTCTTTGGGTAGGTTCCAACTCTGGTATTTCCCGTCTGAGCCGTCATTTGCAGTCATTTTATAACTATTACATTTCGGGTAGCAACCGTTCCGTCTTTTTCGGCAAGGACTTCCTTTTTTGGGGAAACCACAGCATGCTGACCTATTTCCGTCCTTCCGACCTTCGCTTTAATTATCCGAAGGAAAAGGGACGGGTGATTTTTACCGACCTGGAAGTGAACCACACTCCCGTACAAATCGGGCAGAAGGTCAACGGGCAGGTGGTGTTGCCCCAGTCGCTCCTTTATACCTCTGAACTGCACCTGACGCATGAGAACCGCAGTTTCTCCCTGCTGTTTACCAATCTGCTCTATCTGACCAAACTCCAGAAATACCTTTTCCGCCTGTATCCTTATCAGGAGGAATGGATTATGGCCGATGAAGGAGAAAAAATCTCGTACGACCGTCTGCCGGCCGGTACCTATACTTTCCAGGTGAAGACCATTTTCCAGGACCAGAGTGAAGGGGATGTCAGTACCCTGAAGGTGGTGATTGCTCCTCACTGGAGTGAAACTCTTTGGTTCCGTCTGCTTGTGGCGGCTGGGCTGATTAGTATCGTGCTGATTTACCTGCATCGCGTGCGATTGAAGCAAAAGCGGATACAATACGAACTGCGTCTGGAACATGAACTGTTTACGGTCAATATGGAGCGTAACAAGGAAGTGGAACTTCGCAAGGAGCGTGAGGCTTTCTTCACGATGGCAGCCCATGAACTGCGCACTCCGCTTACCCTTATCTTGTCTCCGCTACGTGAACTGCTCTCAAAAATTACACCCGCACATCCGTTTTATAGTCGTCTGTCCGTCATGTTTAAGTATGCCGAAGGACTGCATACTCTGACCGACCGTTTGCTGTATATCCAGAAAGCAGAAGCCGGTATGGTGAAACTGCGTCTGTCTGCAGTGGACGTGCTATCCCTGATGAGGGATGTGGCAGAAGGTTTTCAGCCACTGGCAGCTGAACGCCGGATAACGTATGAATGGGTGCAGGGGGCGGAGTATATTACGATATGGGCCGACAGGGAGAAACTTTCATCAGTCATTCAGAACCTGATTTCGAATGCCTTTAAATACACACCCGAAGGAGGAAAAATCAGTCTCTCGGTAGAACGGAAGGAGTTCGACCAGAAACCTTTCTGCTGCATTTCGGTGACGGATACCGGAAAAGGAATAGATGCCGGATTGCTGCAGCATATTTTTGAGCCTTTTGTAACCGGCGATGCAGATCCGGCAGTCTCTACCCGCATGGGAGTGGGACTAAAAATTGTGAAGCACATCGTGGAGATGCATCACGGACGGGTGAACGTGGAGAGTGAACCGGGAAAAGGAACGTCGTTCGCTGTGTACCTGCCCGAAGGAAAATCGCATTTCGAAGAAGACGATTGCACGTGGGATGAAACTCCGGACGCGGATGATAAAGAAAAGGGAAGAGAAAGTATCTCAGACCTGATGCTGTTGCCGGAAGCGGAAGAAACCTCACAGAAAACGGAGGAAGAACGTACCGCCGCCCGCCAGACGGTGCTTATTATAGAAGACAATACCGATATGCGCCGTTACCTGCGCGACCTGATGAAGAAACACTATCGGGTACTGGAAGCGGAGAATGGAGAAGAGGGAGTGAAGGTAGCCGTGGAACAGGTGCCCGACTTGGTACTGTCGGATGTGATGATGCCGGTGATGGACGGATTTACCTGCTGTGCCGAGCTGCGCAAGCGGAAGGAAACGGTTCACATTCCCATTCTGCTGCTTACGGCCAAGGCTGAGGATAAGGACAGTGTGGAAGCTTCTTATCGTGGAGCCGACGATTATGTGCGTAAACCGTTCAATCCGGAGGTGCTGCTGGCCAAGGTGGCCCATCTGCTCGACATGCGTCGTCGCCTGAAGCAGATTTATACCCGTACGCTGCTGCATGCTTCTTCCGTATCGGCAGAGAAACCCGAAGGCATCGAAAGTGAGTTCATGCAACAAGTGCTGTCGTGCATCGAGGGCCATGCCAGCAATCCCGAGTTCAATGTCAAAGTGCTGGCTGGAGAACTCCACATGAGTCAGGCTACGCTCTACCGCAAACTGAAGCAGCACACCGACCTGTCGGCTGTGGAACTGATTCGCCACATCCGCATGACGCAGGCCGCATTCCTGCTGATGGAAACCAGTCTCCCGGTCACGGAGGTAGCCGAACGCGTGGGCTTCAATGACCTGCCCACGTTCCGCAAGCATTTCACGGACATGTTCGGCGTGTCTCCTTCCAAGTATGCGGAGGATAATCAGAAGAACAAGTAAAAAGACGGTTCAGCCCCTTTGCAGCGTTCTGTATTCATTGGGGCTGTGACCTACCACCCGCTTGAACATGCGGCTCATGTGCTGCGGATACTGGAAGCCCAGGCTGTAGGCAATCTCACTCATGGGCTTGGTGGTAGAAAGCAGCATGTCCTTGGCTCTTTCCACTACCTTTGACTGGATGTATTCGGAAGCCGTCTTTCCCGTCTGCTTACTGATCATGTCGCCGAAATAGTTGGGCGAGAGGAATACCCGTTCAGCAAAATATTTCACCGTAGGCAATCCTTCTTCCTGAGGTGTCTGGCCGTCGAAGTACTCATCCAACAGCTGCTCAAAGCGTACGATGATGTCCTTGTTGGAGGCTTCGCGTGTGGTGAACTGCCGCTCATAGAAACGCATGCAGTAATCCAGCAGCAGTCCGATGTTGGCCGTAATCAGCCGCCGGCTGTGCTTGTCGGCAGGACGTCTCAGCTCCGTATCGATTTTATGCAGGCAGTCTATCACCGTGTGCCGTTCTTCTTCCGAGAGGTGCAAGGCTTCGCGGGCTTCGTAAGAGAAGAAAGAATAATTCCGGATATCGTGTCCCAGTTGGGTACCATGAATCAAGTCCGGATGGAAGAGCAGTCCGTATCCGGTGGGACGCGTTCCTTCCTGTGCGTGGATGGAAGCCACCTGTCCCGGTGCAAAACAGACAATGGTTCCTTCCTGGTAGTCGTAAGGCTGCCGGCCGTAGGTAATGTCTCCGCAGAGCGTATCTTTCAGAAACAAGGCATAGATGCCATAATTTATGGTAAATGGCTGTGCAGGCTGAGTAATCTTTGAAAGGTCTACCACGGTAACCATGGGATGATACGTCTCCACTTTGAAGAATTTGTTGTATTTATCCACTGTGTCCAGTTCTATCACTTCTTCTTTCATCATCTGTCAATTTTATTTTCGGGCAAATGTAATACTTATTCTCGGGAATACCTATATCCGTGTTATAGAATGGCAGATATAAAACAAATGTAAAATTGAGCATTGGGGTAGAAACATCGGTAATTTGTATCATTGTCTATGGTTTCTTTTGCGTAATTTTGCCACATCCATAATTAAAACGACAAAAAGGAACAAACAATGAAGAACTTTGACTATCAAACCCCGACCCGTCTGATTTTTGGCCGGGATGTAGTGGCTGGACTGCCAGAGGTGATGCGCCCGTTCGGACGTCGCATTCTGTTGACATACGGTGGCGGAAGCATCAAGCGTATCGGTTTGTACGACCGCGTGAAAGAACTGTTGAAAGATTTTGAAATCTTTGAGCTGGGTGGCATCGAGCCGAACCCCAAATACTCCACCAGTGTAGTGGAAGGCGTGCGTATCTGCAAGGAACAGCAGATTGACGTGATTCTTTCTGTGGGCGGCGGTTCGGTACTCGACTGTTCGAAAGCCATTGCCGGAGGTGCCAAATACGACGGCGAGACTTGGGACCTGATTATCGGCAAGGCTCCTACGCTGGCTGCACTGCCGATTGTGGACATCCTTACCCTGGCCGCTACGGGCAGTGAGTACGATGCCGGAGGAGTCATCTCCCGCACAGAGACCAACGACAAGGTGGCCTACATCGACCCACATCTGTTCCCGGCCTGCTCTTTCCTTGACCCGACCTACACCTTCACGGTCAATGCCAAGCACACGGCAGCAGGAGTAGCCGATGCTATCAACCATGTGATGGAACAGTATTTTACCCATGCTTCCAACTCCGTGGCCGACGGTTTCTGTGAAACACTGGTAAAGACCCTGATGAAATATGCTCCGATTGCACTGGAGAAACCGGACGATTATGAAGCGCGTGCCGAAATCATGTATGCCTGCACTTTTGGCTGCAACGGTCTGCTGGCCCTCGGTACCGGCGGTTCTCCCTGGCCCATGCACGGCATCGAACATGCCTTGTCGGGATATTATGACATTACGCATGGAGAAGGTCTGGCCATCATTACACCACACTGGATGCGCCACGTGCTCAACGAGCGTACACAGGAACGCATCGTGAAATTTGGTGTGAACGTGTTCGGACTGGCTGCCGATCAGGCTCCGTCGGAAATTGCCGAGCAGACCATCGCACGTACCGCACAGTTCTTCAAGAGTCTGGGCATGCCGATGACCTTGCGTGAAGTAGGCATCGACGATTCCCGTCTGGAAGAAATGGCACACCACATTGCCGTGAATGAGGGACTGGACGCACCGGGCACGTTTGCTCCACTGAACGAACAGGACATCCTTTCCATTCTGAAAGCTGCGTTGTAAGCAATATGAAAATGCGGGGAACGGTAGACAAGTCGTTTCCCGCATTTTTTTAATCGCCGAGCATGGAATTTAGTAAGTCCATGATGACCATTTTCCGGAAAAGCCAGTGGCACATGCCACCAGGGATGCGCTGTATGTAGCCGCTGTCAAGGTCGATTACGTAAAGCGGACGTATGCGCCAGCTGTAGTTGTAGCGGTTCTGCCAGTCGTACATGCAGTATTCCCACCATCCTTCGTCGGGACGCCACCATTCTCCCGTCACATAATTATTCTCCAGTCCCCAGCGGGTGGCTTCCAGCGCGTTGGGTTTCCCGCACTGATAATACACATGATAAGGCGCCATACCAAGGTCGAGCGTGCTTCCCAGTGTCACGCGGCAGACGATGATGGCTCCTGCGGAATAATGCCGGGCCGTACTGCGTGCTGGTGCAAAATAAATGCCGTTTCCTGCATAATTCCCGCCACCTACACGCCAGATGCCTACATCCCGTCCCCGGTAGCTTCCCCGGTTAGGGCACGCCACAATGGATTCGGCAGCGTTATTGGAGGTACCGTGAAAGAGGGTCAGAGTGGGTAAAAAGACTTCTATCACCGTCCATATCACACGTTCAATGATGGTCAGCGAGCCATGCCATACCACATATTTGATGATTCTGTAGGGTAAGAACAAAATCCATCGGATAAAATCGTCATGCCCTTCCTTGTCTTCTGAGGGTAAAATTACTTCCATCACATAATTGAACATTTCGAAGGAACAATGTACCAGGAGATTGAAAAAGACAGCATTGACAATTCTCAATGGAAACAGCAGGACATAGAACGGGAATTGCAGGAAATAGAAAATGAAACGCAGGTTCTCATTGGTGGCGTTGCTGAAACGGTTTTTCTTGAAGAAGATAAACCAGGGCTTTGCCAGGTATCGCTGCAGGGCATTGAGAAAGAAGAAAGGAAGACTCAACAGCCTGAACGTAAAGGTAAGGCTGGCCGATACGATGAAATAGGAGATAATGAGTATTTTCAGCAGCCAGTACAGCACCACCAGTCCCAAATAAATACCTAGTCCCCAGGTAATGATGTTCCATACTATTGACCAGAAACTCCATGAGGAAGAACCGGAAGACGATTTGGCAGGCGGAGAGTTTGCCTTTTGGGGCAAAGGAGAGAATTTCAGGTATTTGGAGTAGGCATATCCTCTTTGTGAACCGAATTCAATCTGTACCCAGTTGTTGCTTGATTTCTGAATGACATTGACCTCCTGTCCGCGACTGAGCTGTCCGACGCGCGCATAGCTGGTGCCGGGGCCGGAACGCACGTTCAATACGGTGGTTGCGGTTCCCCTGCAGGGAAGAGTTTCTTGTGCCGTGGCATAAGAAATCATCCAAAGCAGTGTGATAAATATGTATATGAATCGTTTCATCACATCTTATTGCCAAATGTAAGAAAAAATTTCTATATTGCATTTTATACATCGTACATATTTAGAAAGATGAAAAAGAATGATAAAATAAAAAATCTTTTATGAAACCACATCGAATTATTCTAATACGTCATGGAGAATGCCATGCCAATACCGACGAAAGCAAGTTTGCCACGGAACCGGACTATACCATCGAACTGACAGAAAAAGGAGTAGCTCAGGCCCGTGAAGCCGGACAAAAGTTGAAGGAACTGGTGGGCGAGGAGTCCATGTATTTTTATGTCTCTCCCTTTTGGCGTACTCGTTCCACCTTTGAGAACATAGCCCTCAGCTTCCCGAGAAACCAGTTTGAATACAGCGAGGAGCCTCGTCTGCGTGAACAGGAATGGGGATACCTTCGTACATATGCCGAGTTGCAACAGTTGAAGAAAGAGCGCAGGGACTATGGCATTTTCTACTTCCGCTTTCCGGGAGGAGAAGCCGGCACGGATGTGTACGACCGTATCAATGACCTCTTAGGCTCGCTTCATCGTGACTTCATACGTGAAGATTATCCGCAGAACTGTGTGCTGATAACCCATTCACTGGCCATACGCTTGTTCGTCATGCGCTGGTTTCATCTCACTGTGGAAGAGTTTGAACAGATGCGTTCGCCTAAAAACGGTCAACTGGTTATCTTGCAATTAAATGATGCCACTGGGGACTATGAGCTTGTAACCCCATTGGAAAAGGATGAAACGGCTGTTCGAAGAAGCAGGCCTATCAGGTTGCTCTGATAATCTTTTCAAAGAAGAGAAAGAAATTTAAAGGAACTGCATGAAAAATATGTTTTAGATACATGTCTACGATTTTTCTTTTATTTTCAGTTGCCTGCTATTGAAAGATGTCCTACCTTGCGATATTACTATTAAAAACATATAACAACAATGATAACAGAATCAAAATCAATCGGTATCTTCATAGATGGGGGCTATTTTTCAAAGATAAATGAGGCCTTGTCCGATCAATTGTCTTTAAATATTAAAATCAAATCCTTGTTTGATTTTATTCGTGCGGAGATTGCGCGTCGGAGTGGGTTGGAAATAACCAATTGTTACATTACAGAAAGCCATTATTTCCGGGGGCGTTATCGGGTGAATGATGCCAATAGCAAACATCTGTTGTTTTCCGAGCGAAAGTTTGAAGACAGTCTGATTGAAAATGATGTAATTTTCCATTACAAGCACCTGCGGGAAGTACAGAGAGATGGAGATATTACGGTCGTAGAAAAGGGGATAGATGTGTGGTTTGCTTTGGAGGCCTATGAGCTTTCCGTGTTCCGCGAATTTGATTATGTAGTACTGATTACGGGAGATGCCGACCACGAAATGCTGGTCAAGAAGTTGAAATCGCTGAAGATTCACGTGGTGTTACTTACGTGGAATCTGTCGGAACAGTCTTCTAGTGCGCGACTTTTACGTGAGGAAGCGTGCACGCATATCGAGATGAATGAAATGATTGCGCAAGATAAAGAATTGCTTGGCAAGTTGTGCAGAAATGTGTAATGTTTTTCGAAGACAGAATGTGATTTTGCCAAAGCCTACTTCTCAGAGAATAAGTAATATTCGATAACCCTTTTAGTATTGGAATAGCCTGCACTCAGGCTATTCCGAACAGTTCAATCTCAAAAATCAGGGTAGAGCCGCCGGGGATGCCGGGCTGTGAGAACTTGCCGTATCCCATTTCCGACGGAATGTACACCTCCCATTTGTCGCCCACACACATTTGCTGCATGGCGATAATCCATCCCTCAATCAGGTCGCTCAGGCGGAAGGCTACGGGCGCACCGCTGCGGCTGCTGTCAAACTTCTTGCCGTTGATGGTCCATCCCGTGTAGTGCGCGGTGACGATACTCCGCGGTGTGGGATGCTTGCCGTCGTTCTTGCCCGATGCCAGCACCTTGTAATAAATACCCTTCGGGAGCGGCATTACTCCCTCTTCCTTTGCCTTTTCGGCCAGCCAGTCCTTGTTGGCCTGCATGTATTCTTTCTTTCCCATGATGAATGATTTTGGCGTAAAGGTACGTATTTTCCGGGATACTTAAAACAGTCCGCTTATCCATCCCCACAGTTCGGAAGTCAGGTAGACTGCCAGTCTGGCCACCCAGTAGATAATTACGCACAGCACTAGGATGCCTGCGGCTGTCAGTACGGCCTTGCGGTTCACTTCCTGAATCACCTCCTTGTCACCTTCCACGAAACCCACAATCAACCGGTAGTTTTTCGCGTACGAACGGCTGAAAATATCCAGCAGGTCGCCAATCCAGAGCGGAATGATACCCAGCATCATGTCCACCAGCATGTTGTAGAGGATGGCCAGGGTGAGGGGAATGGACTTGATTTTGAACAGCGACACCGTGAGAAAGGGCAGTGTCATGGCCGAAGAGAAAATGTCGCCCGCCGTTGGAAAAAACAGTCCGACGAGAGGGTCGAGGTAGTATCGGTCCATCACATTCTTGATGGTTCTTATCAGCCGGTAAAGCGGGTCGTTTTCCCACTGCATGCGTTTTATGTCTTGTTTCGTACTTTTCATGTAGCAGCTAGTTTGGCGCAAAGATACAAAAAGGTGAATGCAGTGTCAAACCCGAAGTCCGCTTTTGAGAAAAGACGATGCTGAACCGCATCCCGTCTTATGAAAAGATAACGATATTTGGTGGAGATTTCCGGATAATCCCTATCTTTGCTAAAAACGCCTTTGCTTTAATGACATTATATTTGATACGATGAATACATTCCGTTCTATAGATGAACTTGTGAAAATGTTTGAGCGTGAAAAAGTGTTGCTCAAGGAAATGTTTTACAAACGTAAACAGCTCTCATTCCGTTATGATTATGCCCTTGAATTAACTGAATACAAGGAAGAGCGTATTCGTTTTCTTATTGAATACGGTGTGCTGCGAGAAAGCGGTGATTTCCTGGAAATGGAAGACTTGTACTTGAAGTTTTTCGAAGAGGTTCTGCAAATAAACGAGGAAATCAATGTGTCGTTCGTGCAAGATTATCTGAATCATTTGAATGATAACATCGATTATTTCCTGAAGGAGAACAATGAACAGCGGAAGTATGCGTATCAGCGAGAGGTGAGACGTTGTTTGAAAAACATTGCACTGGCTACCGTACGTAATGTGATGGACTTGAAACGTAATTTGGATGTAACTTATAAAACGGAACCAAATTATCAGGTGAAACTGGCCAAATTGAAAAAACTGGATGAAAAACGGCGTAACATAGCTTTGCTTATAACTCGGAGTGAAGAAGTGATAGACTCACAGCAGCCTACCTTTTTCCGTGTGGCTATGGATGTACAGATGCGGGCTGTGGTGAGTGATGTAAAGCTTCAGCTGAACGATTCGTATCATAATCTGATTGAAATAGAAAAACAGATTATTCATTACTTGAACTTGATAGCCTACCAGAATCGTATTTTTGAAAAGGTAAGGCGATTGAAGTACCTGCGCGATCAGTTCCTGCTTGAAGAGAATACAGATATTCGTCGGGTCATTGGCGAAAAGAATCCGGTGTGGATGGAACCGCAGCCCAACTATCGCATCAAGTTGTCTCTGTCAAATCTGCATACTTCTGAAGTGGCATTGGAGTTGATTCGTAAGGTGATGTCGCGGCGGAAGAAGGACGTGCGTGGTCCGCGGAATGTGGCTGGAGCTATTCCGGAAAGTTATCTGTCACAGGCAGGTGAGGTAATGGACAGGGTCAATTTGCAGGAAGTATTCAATGCTTTTGCTGCCTCTGGCACACATTTGTTCCGGTTCGTAATGAACTATTCCTATGGCAAGCCGGTGGCGGAAGAAGACAAGCTGCTGTTTTTTTGCCAGCTGGCTTCACAGTATGCGGATGAGCTGGATTTTACCGACCGTTATGAGTCAACCTCTGAGGTGGAGTACCCTTTGATTTATTTACGACAAAACCCTTAATCATACTTGATAAAACGATGAAATATACGGAAGAAATATTCAATATTCTGAGCAGGGGAGGATTTATTTCCGCCAATAGTGTCTCGTCAACCGTCAAGCGGTACTATGATGCGCTTGAAGAAGATTTTACGGAGTATTACGATTATTATAAAGGCATCGGCTTCTATTTGGAAGCGGGTAACGGATATTACCTTTTTACACGTCAGGAAACCCGGGTCGATTTGGAACGAAAGCTGGAAGCTGTAGGCAAATGGATTGATTACCTGAGCTTCCTGAAAACGTATCATTCGGCTTTTGGTCCCGGATTCCTGTTCCGACGGGCAGATATTGAGGTGCAGATAGGATGTAACATGGAACTGAAGGAAAAGGCTTCCCGCTTGTTTTCCGACAAGAAGAAATTCGGAGAGGTTGTAGAGAAACTGGTGGCAGAGCTGGAAAAGGCTGGGATGATTGAACTGGAGAACGAGCACGATGAAACCTATAAAGTACTAACCGCATTCCACTATATGGAAGAAATGGTGGACTGCATCACGATATTGGAGGATACAAGCGATGAGATACCTGAATAAAGTCATATTCCTGAATAGTGCGCATATTCCTTATGCCGAAATCCGGGTGGACGGCAATGTGCATTTCATTGGTACGCAGGGAGTGGGAAAGAGTACCCTTCTGCGAGCTATCTTGTTTTTCTATAATGCCGACAAACTGCATCTGGGCATTCCGAAAGAAAAGCAGAATTTCGACGCTTTTTATTTGCCCTATGCCAACTCGTATATCGTGTACGAGGTGGTACGTGAGAATAGCGCATATTCCGTAGTGGTGTCCAAATCTATGGGACGGGCTGCTTTCCGCCTGATAGATGCTCCTTATCGGAAAGCATGGTTTGTGAACGACCGTCACGAGGTATCTGCCGATTGGAGTGAGGTGCGTACACGTATTCTTGAGTCGGATGCCCGTTGTACGATTACTCCGCTTGTTACGAGCTATGAAATGTTTCGTGACATCATCTTTGGAAACAACCGCAAGCCCGATATGGTGTCTTATCGTAAGTTTGCCATTGTAGAAAGTAGTAAGTATCAGAACATTCCTCGTACTATTCAGCATGTATTCTTGAATTCCCGTTTGGATGCCGATTTTGTGAAAGATACCATCATCCAGTCCATGAATGAGGAAGATGTGTCTATCGACCTGACTTATTACCGGAGCCAGATAGAAGCTTTTGAGCAGGAATATGATGATGTCATGCGATGGCTGCGTCCCAACAAGAATGGGGAGATTGTGGTGCGCAAGCAGGCGGAACAAGTCATTCAGCGCTACCGGAGCTTACTTTATTCTCAAAAGCAGCTGGAAGAAGGTAGAGCTGAATTGAATTATGCAGAGAAAGCAGCTCATGACATGTTGCCGGTGCTCGAGGAACAGATTCAGGAAGCAGAAGAGAAGCGGGCACGGTTGGTGCGACTTGTAGGAGAAGAAAGAGGCAAGTATTCTGCCGAACGTGACAAGCTGGTGCGCCGGGAAGGGGCGATAGCCGACGATTTGAAGCGTATCCGCGAAAAGCGCTTGTATTATGAGAAAGAAGGCATAGAAGAGGTGATGCGGCGTGTGGCAGGTGAAGCAGCCTTGCTGCATGAGCAGGATAGTTTGAAACAGACGTATGCAGAATTGACCGCTACTTATAGGGATGTGTTGCAGAAATATGATTTGCTGGTCGGAAAGGTAGAGGCGGCTTTTACCGCATTTGAGAATGAACGGCGAAAGGCTGTGCTGGCCCGTGAAAATGAATTGAACGTCTGGAGAAATGAATTGTATGCCCGCTATCGGGAACAAGAGGTACACGTGCGGAATATGTATGAGGAGAGACAAAAAACGTGGAATGAAAACCGGATACGGCTCACCGAAGAAATTTCCGCACTTCGTCAGCAGAAGATTCGCATTCAGCTGACTTGCCATTTTGAGAAAGAAACCGGGGACTATCAGGAACAGTTGGATGCATTGAAAGATGAAGAAAGGCAGACAAGCTGGCAGGTAGCCGGCCTGAAACTCACGTGCGACCAGTTGCGACAGAAATGTAGCGATGAGATGAAAGAGAGTGAGTGGCAGTTCAAGCAAGAAGCTGAGGAACTGGTGCGCCGTCGTACGGCATTGGACGAAGAAATTCAAACCCTTACCAGTCTTCTTGGCCGTTGGAAAGGTTCCTTCTGTGAATGGCTGGACGCGCACAAGCCGGGGTGGCAGGAAACAATCGGGAAAGTGGCAGATGAAGAGTTGATTCTGTATGCACAGGATTTGCATCCGGTATTGGCTGGGGACAGTGACAATACGCTGTTCGGCGTACGAGTTGAACTTTCGGGAGTGGCGAAAGAATTGCGTACGCCAGCCCGTTTAAAGGAAGAACTGGCCGAAAAGGAAGCTGCCCGTGAGTCGTATGTCCGCGAGTTGGCTCAGTTGAACGGACGTCGGGAGGAAACACTCGGGCAGATAAAGAAGAAATATAACCGGCAGATTCGGGAGGTAGCCGACAAACAGCACCTTTTGGAGGCCCAGTTGCAGCAGATTCCTGCCAGACGGAAACACTTGCAGGCTGAACTTACCTCTTGGCAGCGGAAAGAGGCCGAATGGAAACGGGAGCAGACAGAGCAGGTAGAATTGCAGTTAGCTCAGAAGTCGCAGGAACAGGTGCGTTGGGAAGATGAAGACAAGCGTTTACGGGCGGAAAAGGAGAAACGTCTGAAGCAATTGGCCGAAGAACTGCGGAAAACGGAAAAGGCTGAAGAGGAGGTTGTTCGGCAGGAAACTGGCGTTATCCATGAAGAGATTACTCGTCAGCGAATTGAAATGGAAACGAAAAAGGCAGAGCTGCGGCGCTCACAGGCCAAGGAACTTGAAGGAAGCGGGGCGGATATGTCTGTCATTACCAGTTACGAGAAACGTATGGCCGACATCCGTCAGGAGCTGGAATACATTGTCCGTAAACGTTCTTTGGTATCCGATTTTGAGAAAGACAAACGCGAGTATTTCGACTGGGAGCCGCAACTGCGCAACGAGAAAAAAACAAACGATACGCAGCTGGAAGATTTGGAAAATAAGTACAAGCTTCGTATGGAGCGTCTGCTAAGCCAGCAGAGTGAGGAGGATAAGATACTGGAAGCCAGGGGAAAAGAGCATACAGACATTCATAAAGATTTGGCCAGCCTGAAAGCTTTCCGTGCAGACGAAGACCTCTGTCCGTCCGAGTCGTATACCTCGGAAATGCGTCCTACCCGGAAGTCTTGTGGAACCATTATCGGAGACTTGAAGTCGCTTATTATTTCCATTCATAGAGAGCTGGACCAGTTCAAGCGGGCGGTCAATGCATTCCATGGCAATTTTACGGCTAAGAACACCTTCCATTTCCCCGAAACGTTGGTAAGCGACTCTGATTTCTATGATTTTGCGGCAAATCTTTGTGAGTTTGTGGAAGATAACAAAATTGTGGAATATCAGACACGTATCAGTGAGCGCTACACCAACATTATCCAGCGAATCTCGAAGGAGACGGGCGATTTGACCCAGCATGAAAGTGAGATACAGAAAACCATTCGTGCCATAAACGAAGACTTTGTAAGGCGGAACTTTGCCGGAGTCATCCGTGGCATCGAGCTGCGGACTCAGGCCAGCGATGACAAGCTGATGCAGCTTCTGGTAGAAATCAAGCAGTTCAATGAAGAACATCAGTTTAACATGGGAGCCCTTGATCTTTTCTCGCAGGACTCGCGTATGGAAGTGAACGAAAAGGCGGTGAAGTATCTTTATTCATTCAGCCGGCAGCTGAGAGACAATCCGTCTCGCAAAAGCCTGGTATTGTCTGACACGTTCAATCTGCAGTTCCGTGTGAAAGAGAATGATAACGATACCGGATGGACCGAAAAGATAGCCAATGTGGGGTCGGACGGAACGGATATTCTGGTGAAAGCCATGGTTAACATCATGCTGATTAACGTGTTCAAGGAGAAAGCTTCGCGTAAGTTCGGAGATTTCCGGATTCATTGCATGATGGACGAAATCGGCAAGCTTCATCCCAACAATGTCAAAGGTATTCTGGCTTTTGCCAACTGCCGGAATATCGTACTGGTCAACAGTTCTCCTACCACCTACAATGTGGAGGATTATCGTTATACTTATCTTTTGAGTAAGGATGCTCAGAGTTTTACGCAGGTGGTACCTTTACTCACACGCAAGCAATAGTTTATGGAACAGAAAAAATTTACTCCGTCAATATGCCGTAAGGTACTTCGTCTTATACAGGGAGAGACACTTCCTTCCAGCCTTTTCCCGCGCTGGTTTGCCGATGAACTGAAAGAAGAAGGGTTGCTTTCTGTCATCACTCATGGAAGCCGTAACTCTTATCGGTTGCTGTATGTAGAGGCAAGCATCCGTTATGTGAAGAACAAGTATACGGGTGGGGCCGAATTGTCCCGGTGGATAGAGCTGACCGATGGACATAACCCTGATCTAGACCGGAGTGTACTGGTAAATGAAACCGGCGACTCCAAGCTTGTTCGTGTGCGGACCTTCCGCGGCTTTCTGGTAAATTGTTGCGAGCCATTGGAGGTGACGATGGGAGAGAAATCTTTCACCCTCTCTCCGCTGGAAGGTATGGCTTTTTTTGTGCAGGAACCGGAGAAATTCCGCATACCCTCCGATGTGCTTGTGGTGGGTGTGGAGAACGGCGACAACTTTCGTCTGCTTCACCGTCAGCGACATTTGTTCAAGGCCCGGAAAGTACTCCTTGTGTCACGTTATCCTCAGTCGGATGACTTGCGCAACTGGCTCCTTTCGGTTCCCAATGATTACCTGCATTTTGGCGATTTCGACCTGGCCGGCATTCATATCTATCTCACCGAATTCTATAAATACCTGGGCAACCGGGCTTCTTTCTTTGTGCCGGACGATATTGAAATAAAGCTGAAGAATGGAAATGCCACCCTGTACGACCGCCAGTATGCACGCTTCTGCCATCTGGTGCCGGAGGATGTACGCCTCATTCCGCTGGTAGAGATGATTCACCGTTATCATCGGGTTTACGAGCAGGAAGGATATATCTCTTCAATTGTTTTTAGGTAAAATTACGCTTTATTACCGCCGCATTGTTTCGATTGTGGTGGAATGCGTCTATTTTTGTCCCTTATTGTGTACCTATGAACAAGAAACTGCTTAAATACTGGAAAAACTGCCTGCTGGATGCTGAGTGGAGTAACAGCATGTTCTATAAAGAGCCGCGTGTGACGCTGGCGTTTGAAGACCGTATGCCGGAGTCAATACCGGAAGAAGACATCGAACAGCTTTTCCCCGACGGAAGGGAAGACGGGAAGAAGTGTAAGGTGCGCATTGCCCCCTGTGTGCTGCTTCCCGAATATGAGAATGGCAAACCTATTGGTAAGATGTTTCCTGAATACCCTTTCTTCATTACGGCGACACTAGGACCCGACGGTTCCTTACAGTTGCCTGAAAACCCGATGGACCGTGTGCCGATGTTCGTCCGCAAGTTCCTTTCGCCCAATGCCAAGGACGACCGTACCCTTGCTTCCCTCGACGAGGTGGACAGCCTGCTGAGTGCGTTCAAGACCGATGTGGCTACCGAAGAGGAATACTGGAAGGCATGCGAAGCCCTCTTCCGGAAGGCTACCGGGATGACGTTTGCCGAAATGAATTACCCCGACCAGCCGGAGATGGTTATCACGAAGGCGCCCGTCACGGGGATGGCACAGAATATCCTGCGGTTGTACGACAAGCTGCTGGACTGCAAGGAAGACCTCCCGCTGCTGGAGTGCCTGACGCGCTGCGAGTGCGAACCGTTGCTTCCGCTTCCTGCCCGTCGGGAGATTTATGCCAACAAGCGGCACCTGGCCCAGATGAGCAGTGATTTCCCCTTATCCGTTTCCCAGCGTGAAACGCTCGCCATGTACACCCATCCCCGTGGCAGCCGGATTTTTGCGGTCAACGGTCCTCCGGGAACGGGAAAGACCACTTTCCTGCAGACGGTCATTGCCAACCGGCTGGTGCATTCCGTGCTGACGGACAGAGAACCTGAGCTTATTGTGGCCAGTTCGGTCAACAACCAGGCCATTACCAACATCCTTAAGGATTTCGAGATGGAAGTCGCTGAGACAGATGCGGCCGAGGTAGGCCTGGCGGCACGCTGGTTGCCAGAATTGGATACGTTAGGCTTGTACCTGTCCGGAAAGGAAGAGCTTACCGAACGCTATGCCATGATGCTGAACACCCGAGGAAAGGGCTTTCCCGAAACGTACGACAATCCGGAGCGGGTGGACGAGTACCGCACGTACTACTTGGAGCTGTTCAACCGTTACTTCCACACCTCGTGCAAGGATGAAACAGAGTGTCAGCACTACCTTCGTGGACAGATGGCCCTGCTGAGGGACTGGATTGAAACGGGCTTGGAGGCTGCTGCACAGAAAGAATCCGGTGGTGTAAATGGAGGAAAGAATCTGCTTGTCCGGATGATGCAACACTTCCGCAAGACTTCTTCCGCCTACGAAGAAACCATGGCCCGCTGGGAGGAGAACGACGATTTCAGGGCACGCTACACCCGGCTGACGGAAGGAGAGGAGTACAGGAACCTGCCCTGCATGGAAGACATGGCCGTGCGCCTGGACATCAGTTACCGCTACCAGATGTTCTGGTATGCCATCCACTACCGTGAGGCCGAGTTCATCCGTCGTCTGAGCCGTTGCTCCGGAAACCTGAACCGTTCGGACCGTGCCGTCTACCTCGAGCGTCTGAGACGGCTGGCCTGCGTGATGCCGGTGTTCATCTCCACCTTCCATTCCCTTCCGCGCTATATGACCTGCAGCAGCGAGGGCAATCCCTCCGTGCCCCTCTACGATACCATCGACCTGCTCATCGTCGATGAGTCTGGGCAGGTGTCGCCTGAACTTGCCGTGCCCTCGTTCAGTCTGGCCCGGCAAGCCATCCTCGTGGGCGACATCGAACAGATAGAGCCCATCTGGCCCGTGACCGGACAATATTCTTTCATCAATCTTCGCCGCTCCGGGGTGGTCACTTCGTCAAAAGCTCCGTTGTATGCTTTCCTGAGCGAACACGGTTTCCTGTCCTCTTCCGGAAGCCTGATGAAAATGGCCCGCAAGAGTGGCAGCTATCAGGTGGACGGCGAACGCGGGGCCTTTCTGCGCGAACACCGTCGTTGCCTGGACTCCATCATCGCCTATTGCAACGATTATGTGTACCACGGGCGACTACTCCCCTTGAAAGGCGACCGTCCGAAATACGCGGCTCTTCCCTCCAAGGGCTATGTCCATGTGAACGGATACAGCCAGAAGGGAAAGACCGGAAGCCGATTCAATGAAGCCGAAGCTGCTGCCATTGTGAAATGGCTGTCGCGCGAGAAAAGAAAGCTGGAAGAAGCCTACGGAAAGCCTATTCCTCAGGTAGCCGCCATTGTTACCCCGTTCAAGGCGCAGGAACGCCTTTTGCGCAAGCTGCTGTCCGGACTGCCCGATGCCGCAGACTTCGTTACGATGACCGTCGGCACCGTCCACTCGCTGCAAGGAGCTCAGTACCCGCTGGTGATATTCTCGCCCGTCAATTCACCCGAAGACACTTCCTACTTTATGGAAGCAGGCGGAAAGTACAATATGCTCAATGTGGCCGTGTCGCGTGCGCAATACCACTTCCTGGTGTTCGGCCACATGAACATCTTCCATCCCGACCGAGACACCCCGTCGGGCAACCTGGCCAAGTGGCTGTTCGACAGTCAGCAGAGCGAAATCTCCTCCCACTTTCTCTACCAGGACGAGGAACCCCTCCTGAGCCAGTCGCTCGACGTGCCCCGTCAGTCGGCCGCAGTCTGCCGTCTGTCCACCCTTGAGGCTCATACGGACATCTTGCGTCAGGCCCTTCAGACCGCCCGCCGGAAAGTGGTGATAGTGTCGCCCTTCCTGTCCATCCGCGCCCTTGAAAGCGACCACTTGCTGCCCCTCATTCAGGAAGCAGTGGAACGTGGGGTAGAAGTGGTGGTGTATACCGACCATTATTTGGATAAGAAAAACGGCTTGTGGAAGGAAGAAAGTCTGCAAGCCCGCCGCGCACTGGTAGAACACCACGTCAGTCTGCGGGTGTTGAAAGGCATCCACAACAAGACCTTGGTGGTGGACGACCGCCTGCTGGTGGAAGGCTCGTTCAACTGGCTTTCGGCCCGACGGAACAAGGACGATGCCCGCCATGAATGCTCCATCCTGGTGCAGGCTCCGGCCGCCGCTGCATGTATCGACCAGCTGATGCAAGAACTGGAAGCCATTGACAGGGAGGCTCTTTTCTACTGTCCGCCGAAGCAGAAGATTCTTTGTGCAGACTTCTTCTGTCAGCCTCTCTATCACAACTATTGGAACAGTGTGCTGACACATCTTCGTGAACGGGCCAGCCGGCTGAACCTTCCGGAAGATTCCAATCCGGAACCTTTGCAGGAAATCCGGAAAAAATATCCGCGCCACAGAGCAGCCTGGACCGACGAAGAAATGCAACTCGTGTGGGAACTGATGAACTACACCAACGACCTGCGCGTGTTCACCGACTGCCTGCAACGCAGCGAACGCTCCATCCGTTATAAAGTGGAGGGCACAGCCCCTTAATCCCCGGGGCTGGCTGCTCCTTTCCGGCAAAAACGCTATCTTTGCACAAATTATTCAAGCAGCCTATGCAACTCACCTATATCTTCCACAGCGGCTTTTCCCTCGAAACCGACCGCTGCATCCTCGTGTTCGACTACTGGATGGACCCTGCCGGCGTGATGCCCCGTCTGTTGCAGTCGCCCAAGCCCCTGTATGTCTTCTCCAGCCATTTCCATGAAGACCATTTTAACCGCGACATCTTCTCCTGGCGGACCCGGAAAGCGAACGTGCGCTACATCCTTTCGAAAGACATCCTGAAACACCGTCGGGCGCAGAAGGAAGAAGCCGACGCCTGGCTGGGGAAAGGTGCCACGTGGGAAGACGAACTCCTCCGCGTGACGGCCACCGGAAGCAACGACAGCGGCGTGTCGTGGGTGATAGAGACCGACGGCAAGCGTATCTTCCATGCCGGCGACCTGAACAACTGGTACGCCCGTTTCCTGACCGACGATTATCAGGGGGGACTGGTCTACAGCCCCGACTTCGGCATCGACATCGACCCTGCCAAGGAAGAAAAGCGTTTCCTGGGCGAGCTGAAAGACATCCGCAAGCTCACCGACCGTTTCGACGTGGTGATGTTCCCCGTAGACGGACGCATCGGCAACGGCTACACCCGCGGAGCCCGTCAGTTTCTCGACGTGTTCCGTACCGGTCTGTTCGTGCCCATGCATTTCGTGGCCAGCGGTTTCGAATCAGCCTGGCGGATGAAAGAGTTTACCGACGCCAAGTCCGTCCCGTTCTGGTGCATCCGTCGGGAAGGAGAGTGCTGCGAAGTAAAGGAGATTATCGCCCAGGCATCCCGTTAGTTGTGATCGTACCGTTGGCCACCGGCCAGCAGATAGATTACCCCTATTATGGGCACTACTATGGAACTGATGTTGATAGCCGATGCTTCGTCCATGAACAACCGCAGGAGCAGGTAGCTCACGAAAACCAGTATGCCGATTGCACAGAACACACGGCACATGAAGGCTTTGAGCCCTTTGACGTCGACTTTTTTTTGTTGCTCGGGCGTCATGGTGTTGTATCCTGCAATGAGTTTGGGGAATCTCCAGACGAGGAGTCCGAGCAGGATGAAGAAGGCTGAAAAGATGGGGATGAAGGAGTTCATAATATCCAATGATTTATATTCACAAAGATAAAGTTTTTCGGGATTCTTTCTAAAAATATGTCAGCTAGTTTCATTTTATTTTGTACTTTCAGCATGAAATTCTGAAATCAGCAAGCGATGTTAAAGAAAGGTATCTACGAGAATATTATCAATCAGGAAGTTGAACGAGATATACGGGAGGCTGAATCCCAGCAGTTGGTTTGCCTGCGTGAACAGATAGATGCGGCCGAATCCCCTAAGATTTTAGCGGATTATCTGGCAAAAGCCATTCGGCAGAAACTGGAAGACACGGAAGATATGCACGACCGGATGACACTGGTCAACCGGATATTGGCCGAGTACGGGCTTGTGGAAGAAGTGCAGATAGCCGATACTTCCAACCTTTTGATGGAGGTGATGACCCAGCAAAAGAACCTCCTGCAAAAGCACAGTCATTCAGAAACCGTCCGTCCACAATCCGGCTTCCGGGTGAGCAACCTGTTTACGGGTGGAAACAGCGTCCTTTCATTGGGCGAGGAAATCCGACGGGAAATTGCGAGTGCCGACGAGATTTATTTTATTGTTTCTTTCCTGAAACTCTCTGGTGTGCGCTTGCTGTTGGATGACTTGAAAAAGTTCTGTCAACGCGAAGGTACCCGTTTGCGCATCATTACCACAACCTATTGTGGGGCGACCGAGACTAAGGCCGTGCAACAACTTGCCGAACTACCTCATACGGAAATTCATATTTCTTATCAAACCGACATCGAACGTCTCCATGCCAAAGCCTACATTTTTGTACGTAATTCCGGCATGCACACTGCCTATATCGGTTCATCCAACCTGTCTAAGTCGGCACAGACCGACGGACTGGAATGGAACATGCGCGTGACGAGTGTAGAAAATCCGCACATCATTAAGACCGCGCTGGCCACCTTCGACTTGTACTGGAACAGCCCGAACTTTGAAGATTTCCGGCTGGGAGGTATTGAAAAGTTCCAACAGGAATTGCATCGCAACACCTTCAAAGGAAAACCGGATACTTTCGTGTACCAACGCTATTCTTTGCTTCCACACCAGAAGCAGATTTTAGATAAGCTGAAAGTAGAACGTGAGGAGTGTGGCAACTTCCGTAACCTGGTTGTGGCGGCCACCGGTACGGGAAAGACCGTGATTTCCGCTTTCGATTATCAGTCCTTCTGCCAACAGCAGACAGGAGCAGGGCGAACCAGTCGCATCCTGTTCACCGCCCACCGTGAAGAAATCCTTCGCCAGTCCTTGCACACCTATCGTAGCGTGTTGCAAGACGCTAATTTCGGTACGTTGTGGGTCGGTAATGAAGCTCCTCAAACCGAGGCTGACTATGCCCATCTGTTTGTCTCCATCTCCATGTTCAACTCACGGTTTGAAGCCCTGTTTTCGCAGCTCCCAGCCGATTATTACGACTACATCGTCATTGACGAAGCTCATCATAGCCAGGCCGACAGCTATCGGAAACTCTTTTCGCATTTCCATCCTCAACTGTTAATTGGACTCACTGCCACACCGGAACGTATGGACGGAAAAGACCTTCGCCCGGATTTTGGCGGACGCATCAGTGCCGAGATACGCCTTCCGCAGGCCCTTCAGGCCGGATTGCTGACTCCCTTCCAATACCTGTGCGTGACCGATGACACCGACCTGACTGATGATTCCCTTTGGAACGGACAACGTTACGTTATCGACCGACTGGCCGACAAACTGTGCGTATCCGAACGGGCACAACATATCGTAGATGCCTTACACCGTTACCTGGCCGATGAATACACCTGTCGCGCTCTGTGCTTCTGCGTCAATAAGAAACATGCCGACTTTATGGCTCTTCAGCTCCAGAAATACGGATTCAATGCAAAAAGCCTGACTTCCGATACGCCGCAACCGCAACGTAAGCAACTGGCAGAAGACCTTCGTAACGGACTGGTGCACTACTTGTGTGTGGTCGACATCTTCAATGAAGGAGTTGATATACCCGAAGTAGATACGGTACTTTTCCTCCGTCCTACAGACAGTTTGACCATCTTCCTGCAACAGTTGGGCCGTGGTCTCCGTCTTTCTCCAGGGAAGACCGAACTCACCGTCCTTGACTTTGTGGCACAAGCTCATAAAAAGTATGATTTCGCCTCAAAATTCCGTGCCCTTACTCTGCGTCCCGAAAAGAACATTGCCCAGCAGATAGCGAACGGTTTTACCCTTTTGCCTACCGGTTGCAGCATCATCATGGAAAAGCAGGCCCGACAATACATCTTAGAGAACATTCAGCAAGCCATCTACAACAAAAATCGTCTGGTGAAAGAAATCAATTCCTACACCACATTGCCCACGCTTACCCAATTCCTGGAGAATAACGGGCAAGATATTCGTGTGGTATATGTGGGAAACAATTGTTGGACGTCTCTCAAACGGGCCGCAGGGCGTATCTCTTATACCGATGATGCGATTACCCGACGCATGGAGAAAGGCATGGGCAATCTGATACATCATAACACCGTCTCTTACTTGCATTTCGTGGCCGATTTTCTATCGGGCAGTAAACGTTATATGGACGAAGACAAGCGGCTGTATGCCACTATGCTTTACTATAATCTCTATCAGGAGCGAATCGACAAAACCGAGCTGAAAGAAATGGGTATGTATCAGGCGTTGGCTTTACTGCATGATGACCGTTATCGGTATTTCAAGCAAGAAGCTGCTGAAATCGTGTCTTACTTGTTGTCACATTTGGAAATTACCACCACACCACTTGGCCCTGAGGTGTTGCCTTGCATTGAACTTTATGGATGCTATACTCGTGAGGAGATATTTACGTTGGTCGGACGGCAAACCGAAAAGAGAAGGATGTCGGGTTCGGTTTCTGGTGCTTTCAATTTGCCAGAATACGATGCCACTTTGCTCTTTGTCACCCTGAACAAATCCGACAAAGATTTTTCACCTTCTACGCAATACGATGATTATGTCATCAATAAAGACTACTTCCATTGGCAGTCCAAGAATACCGACTCCCATCATAACCGTGGAGGACGGATTTACACCGAGCAACCTCAGCGGCATAACAAGATTGTGCTTTTTGTGCGTGAGGAAAAGAAAGACGGTTTTGGAAATACCTGTCCTTTCCATTGTTTTGGTCTCGTGAACTATGTTTCTTCGCATGGTGATTTCCCCATGAACATCACCTGGAAACTGGAGAAACCTGTGATGCCACAATACCTGAAAGTGGTATAAAAATAGGGGACGAGCTTCTTGAAATTTAGAAGGCAAATCCTTGCTTTTTTTAAAAAATTGAGTTAAATTTACCTCGACACGTACGTGACGAGGTTTTGACACGTTCGTGCTGATGTCTCGTCACGTTCGTGTCGAGACCTTGACAGCAACGTGTCGAGGTATTTTTGTATAAGCGTTTCGAAAGAAGTATAATAACAATATAACTAAAACGATTATGGCTATAAAATTTGACCTGTTTGAGAATCCGGTAAAGGAGGGAGTCTCCGCGCCGAAGTTGCATGCAAAAGTGATTACCAAAGACGTGGTGACCACCCGTGAAATCCGTGAAGCGATACGCAGGAAATGTACTGTCTCTCCAGCCGATGTGGCAGCCGTCATCACGGCCCTGAACGATGAACTTTATGAGAACCTGAGCAACGGATATGCGGTGCATTTGGAAGGAATCGGCTATTTCAGTCTGAGCCTGAAGTGTGCGCCGGACATTAATCCGAAGTATATTAAGGACGACGATGTACAGGTGAGAAGCATCAAGTTCACGCCCGACAAGGATTTGATTGACCGCTTTCAGAGTGTGTATCTGGAGCGCAAGGTGGACGAGGCGCATCATTCTACTAAGCTGGACGAGGAAGAGGTGAAACAGAAATTAGCGGAGTATTTCAAGACTCACTCTTTCCTGCAACGCCGCGACTTTGAACGGCTCACTGGGTTTAATTCGTCGAAGTCTACGCGAGTGATTCGGGAGCTGGTGAAGGATGGGGTGTTGAAGAATGCGGGGACGAAGTATCAGCCGGTGTATGTGAGAGGGGAGAAAGGGTGAAATAAACTTATGAATGGTCTGACTTTTCTGGAACTTGATTATGAGATGAATATATTAAAAAGACTCTGAAACCCTGTTTTTAAGTGTTCATTTGTCCTTTGTGATTTCAATAAATCATCGTATTTTTGTACATTTAAACAGGACTGTATATAAGAGGTCTTTTAGGTATTTATCTCAGTTAATAAGATTTATATGAATATAAAGTATACATTTTCAGGTCATGAATCATTCCCTTGTAAGTCTTTGTGGCTAAAAAAAGGATATGACTTTGTGAAGCGTGAAAGAAATTTTAATGCTCCTGATGCAGTAATTGACTTAGGCGTAGGGAAGAATATGGTTTCATCGATTCGTTTTTGGTTGAAATCTTTTGGCCTGTATGATGGGAAGGATTTAAGTGAGTTGGCTGATTATCTTTTTGATGAAGTTGCGGGTCGAGATAAATATATGGAGGATTTGGCTACGCTATGGTTGTTGCATTTTACGATTGTGACAAGTGATGAGGCTACATTGTATGATTGGCTTTTTAGAGGCTTACAGAAAGAACGTAAAGAGTTTGATCGGGCTCAAGTTTTGTCTTATGTGAAAAGACGACTCTTGGAGGATAATAAGTATAGTTTGTTTAATGAAAATACTGTAAAAAAAGATATAGGAGTTTTATTGTTGAATTATGTCATTCCACAAAAGGCTTCTTCAAATGAGGATTATTCTTCTTTACTTCTTGACCTTGACTTGATAAGAATGGATAGCGATAATAATAAAGTCTATTTCTTCAATATAGAGGGTAAAAGACAGGTTACACCTGAAATTTTCTTTTATGGTTTAGTCAAGTTAAAAGGAGAGGAACGGACTGTTCCTTATGAGCTCTTGCAAGAATTAGGTTTAATCTTTTGTATGTCGGATTTGGAGACAATAAACATGCTAAAATATATCGCGGAAAAGTATAGTAACTTTGTAAACTATAGTGATGTAGCAGGAATCCGTCAGATGCAATTTATCCAAGATATTGATCTGATGATGGTTTTAAATAATTACTACGACAATGCAGACATTTAATTTATCAGCCAATATAGAAAATGGGTTTGCTAAAGGGATGCAATATATTGTAACTCCTAACGCTCAGAATGTGGTCAACAATCTTATAAATGGATTTAAGACTGGTATCCATTCTTATACGATTATTGGTACCTATGGTACTGGTAAATCTAGTTTTTTGCTTGCATTAGAAGCCGATCTAGATAAAAAGAATCGTAGTAAATATTTGTTAAACCCTAAATTGCTCTCAGAGTGTACTGAATTTGAAATCTTAAATATTGTAGGTGATTATGCAGATTTAAGCGTTTTATTAGGCCGTAAGCTTAATAGGGAGGGTTCATCCAATAGTGTATTGGATGAGCTAAAGGTGTATTATCAGCGATTGGCAAAAGATAACAAGTTTTTGCTGCTTGTCATCGATGAATTTGGCAAGGTGTTAGAGCATGCCGCTAAAAATAATCCTGAACAAGAACTGTATTTCTTACAGAAATTAGCGGAATTTGTGAATGTCCCTTCTAGAAATATTTTGTTAATAACGACATTGCATCAGAATTTTAGTTCGTATGCAAAAAGTTTGAATGAAGAACAACGAAATGAATGGACTAAGGTAAAAGGTCGCTTTAAAGAACTGGTTTTTGTTGAACCAGTTGAACAATTATTGTATCTTGCTTCATGTCAACGAAGAGGAGTCCATACTGCAATCGAAGGTGAAGATACTTTCAGAGAAATATTCTCTCTTGGCCAAACGACTAAATTCTTAAAAGATACTTTATCATACTCTACGGCTAAGCAATTATATCCGTTGGATCCATTTGCCGCTTATGTGATGACTCAGGCCATTCAACGATATGGACAAAATGAACGCTCTTTATTCTCGTTCCTTGCGGCAAAAGGTCAAGGCTCATTTAGTGAGTTTAAGCCTCAAAAGTGTATGACTTATAATCTTGGTATTGTATATGATTACATTATTTACAATTTCTATTCAACGTTGAAAGATGTACATTTTGATTCTACGAGTTGGAGTGTGATTCATTCAACGATTGTTCGTGCAGAAGGACTGAATATTTGGGCTTCACAGCGTGAGATGTGTGATGCAATAGAGTTGGTAAAAGCTGTTGGACTATTGAATCTTTTCGGGGTTGCTAGTTTTCATATGACCGTAAAAGAATTGGCATGCTATGCAAAAGATGCGATGAATATATCCAATGCTGAACGCATTATTAATGAGCTAATACAAGTTCAGTTATTTCGTTACGCAGAATATAAACAGAGAGTAATCTTGTTTGAAGGTACCGATGTAAATATTGAGGAAGAAATGATAAAAGCAGGTAATGTGGTGCCTAAACCGGTCAATTATGCCGATGAATTGCGTGTATTCTTTAATAAACGCGTTACTCCTGTAAAAGCTCATTTCTATCAACGTGGCACTCCTCGCTTTTTTGACTACATGATTTTGGACTCACCCATGGATATTGTTCCATCAGGTGATACAGATGGAGTTGTTGAGTTGATTTTCTCAACTCGTAATGATGCCTTAGATTCGATAAAAGAGTTTAGCAGAGAAAACGAGCATGCTCTTGTTTTTGCTGTATTCAATAATACAAAGGATATCATTGGACATCTTTATGAGATTAATAAGTGTGATTATATTCTTAGTAAAGTTCTGATAGATAAGAATGATAAAGTCGCTATTTCAGAAGTAAAGAAGCATAAAGAATACGAGGAACTGAAATTAAATAAAGCCATTACCGATAACTTGTTTTCTTATAACAAGAATGTAACTTGGGTGTATCGAGGTGTAGAACAAGAAATTATGTCACATCGAGACTTTAATAGTCTGATATCACGTATTTGTGATGAGGTGTATTATAATACTCCTATCATGAATAATGAACTTTTCAATAAACATAAATTAAGTTCTCAGATTACTTCTGCAAAAGCGAAATACTTAAAGGCTTTAGTTGGAAATAATGATGAAATAGATTTAGGATTTGACCCTGATAAATTTCCTCCAGAGAAAACGATTTATTATTCTCTATTGCGGAATACAGGCTTGCATGTTGAGGGGAGATTTACCGATATGCCCAATAATAATATAAGAATAGTTTGGGACGCTTGTGATGAGTTTTTAAGAAGTACGGTAAATAAGGCTCGTAGAATATCAGAGCTGTTAAAAACCCTGTCATCACAACCTTACAAGTTGAAGCAAGGATTTTTAGATTTCTGGATTCCTACGTATTTCTATATGAAACGTCAGGATTATTCCTTATATAATGCAAATAATGGAGGATATATACCTGAAGTAGATTTAGAAGTGCTGGCTTTATTTCAAAAACACGCGGCTGATTATGAAGTGAAGTCCTTTGCAGTAGATGGTATAAAATTGGCTTTCTTTAATCAATACCGGAAATTTATTAACTTGGATGATAAAGAGGCCATTAGTAGTGATAAGTTCGTGGAAACGATAAAGCCGTTCTTTATTTTTTATAATCGATTAGATGAATATACAAAGCATACACATAAGTTTAATCATTTGACGACTCTCAAATTCCGTGATGTATTAGCTAATGCTAAGGATCCAGAGAAAGCTTTCTTTGAGGACTTGCCTGAGGCTTTAGGGTATAACAGAGAAGATTTGAGCCAGGAGCAATTTGTATCAAATTATTGCAGCATTATACAACGGGCTGTGAAGGAGCTTCGTAGCTGTTATGTTCATCTTATTGATAGAATTGAAGAACGGTTGGTAGATACATTAGGGTTTAAATCCTATGAATACTCAGAGTATATCATTGAGGTAAGAGACCGATTTAAATGTATAAAAGAATATTTGCTTACCGATAAGTTGAAAGAATTTTATCACCATGTAATGACTCAATTTGATAACCGGATAGAATGGTATCAGTCTATTTGTTACACTGCACTGGATCAATCTTTGGATGTTTTGCGGGATGAACAAGAAGAAGAATTAGTGGATAATTTAATTTTTATGTTCCGTGAATGTGAAAAATATGCTGATATTGCGTTATTATTAAGTGAAGGAAGTAAAGATGATGATATTTATGCTTTTGATTTAGTCTCTACTCGCGGAGCAGATATGAAAAATCAGACTTATCGTTTGTCTGAAAAGGACAAACAACGGTCCAAAGAATTAGAGCATAAAATTAATAGTATTCTCTCAGGAGATACAAATTTTGATATCTGTACGTTATTGAGTATATTAAACAGCAAGATTAACCAATGAAAGTAAGACATATATTAGGAATTTCTGGAGGAAAAGATAGTGCGGCATTAGCCATTTATCTAAAGGAAAAGTATCCGAAGTTAAAAATAGAATACTATAATTCTGACACAGGATGTGAATTGAAGGAAACGTATGTTCTAATAGATCGTTTAAGGGCATCTTTGGGCACAATTAAAAGTTTGAGTTCTGTGAAGAATGAAAATCTTTCAATTACTCCCTTTGAGTATTTTCTAAAATTAGTAGGAGGTTTTTTACCTTCTCCACAAGCCCGTTGGTGTACAAAAAAAATGAAATTAGAGCCTTTTGAAAAATATGTGGGAGAAGATGATGTTGTATCTTATGTTGGCATTCGTGGAGATGAAGATCGGGATGGATACGTTTCTTCTAGGCCTAATATTCAGACCGTATTTCCTTTTAGAAGAAATATCTGGAGTTTGGATGTAATTAATAAGTTCTTACATAATGATAATTTAAGTCAACTCATAGATATTTACAATGAACTGTATCCGGAAGGGATCTTAAAGGACGAATTAATGGCTTTAGTAGAGAAACCTATAACCAAACAGTTTTACTACTCAAAGAAGTTAAATGCCTTGTTGGATTTTGATATCAGAATCTTTAATCATGCCGTTTTTAGATTTTTAAAGACGACAGATTATCCTGTAGGTAAGTTGGAAGAAGCGGAATTTCCTTTACTGGATAATACGGATGTATTGGTAAAAGAGGATATTTTTAAGTTGTTGGAAAAAAGTGGTGTAGGAATTCCAGATTATTACAAGGAGATACCATTTGAGGTTGATGGCAAGAAAGGAACTTACTGTAGAAGTCGTTCTGGATGTTATTTCTGCTTTTATCAGCAGAAAATAGAATGGATTTGGTTGTATGAACAACATCCGGATTTATTCAAGAAAGCAATGGAGTTTGAGAAAGAAGGATATACTTGGAATCAAAATGAGAGTTTAGCCGAACTTATCAAACCAGAACGAATTAGACAGATTAAGTTAGATATAATAAAACGTCAAGAGGCAAACAGGAAACAAAATAAAAGTTCTAAACTGGCTGATGTTTTTGGTGACGAGGTAATGTGCGCAAATTGTTTTATTTAATTATAAGGAGGTAAGCTTATGTTGCGAGACGTTGTATGGTCAGACGATGGAATGTATAAGGTGGGTGATGTATACAATCCTGAACGTTTTTTTTCTGATGCATTAAATAATAGTTCAGAGTTTGATTTGCAACTAGGATACTTTAGTTCTGCCACTATTAGCGTACTTGCAGCAGCTTTTGCTTCTTTCATATCAAAAGGCGGGAAGATTAGATTGGTGATTAACCAAATTGTATCTTCTAAAGATAAGGAATCCATAACCAAAGGTTTAGGAGAGACTCCAATTGATTGTGTGGATTTGTCTGATTTTGAACTGTTGAGAGAAACCTTTGATGAGTATCAGGAGCAATTTTTCAATTGTCTGGCTTTTATGATTCGAAATAAAACAATCGATCTTCGGATTATTAAGCCAAAACTAACCAATGGAATAGCACATACAAAGTCTGGACAGTTCCGAGATGGAGATAGTGTGACTTCATTTATAGGTTCTGCAAACTTCACTTTGGGAGGACTATTTACGAATCTAGAGGAGATTAAAATAGACCGGAGCGACTCTTTGGATAAAATGACACAAAAGCGTATTCAGAATCAAAAGAAAGATTTTGATGCGATTATGGCTAGAGAGAAAAAAGATATAGAATATCTTTCTCCAAATGCTTTAATTGCTGCAATTCGTACTTATTCGGATGTGAAGGATATAGATGAATTGTTGGATGTGGAATTAAAATTGAAAGAAATAAAGAAAGGAAAGGTAGTATCTATCGTAAAAGATACGAATGTTCCCTGTTTCCCATTTGATGAACCTCGAGAATACCAAAAATTAGCCTTTGAAAGTTGGAAAAAAAATAAACAGAAAGGTCTTTTCGCTATGGCTACAGGGACTGGTAAGACTATTACCTCTCTGAATTGCTTATTGGAAATATATAAACATTCAGGCTATTACAAAGCACTGATATTGGTTCCTACAATTACGTTGGTGGAACAGTGGGAAAAAGAATGTCGAAAGTTTCATTTTAATAAGATTATAAAGGTCAGCTCGAAGAATAATAATTGGAAAGAGGAGGTAGCTAAAATCAAAATTGGAGAACGTCTTAGCTCTACAGGCAAGGAGAACTCATACATTATCATTTCAACTTATTCTTCATTCGCTAAAGAGCGTACTTTTTATGATTTAAATGACTTTCCTAAAGGACAACTTTTATTGATTGCCGATGAAGTCCATAATATGGGTTCTAAATTAATCATGAAAAGACTTCCGGAAATAAAATATTTAAGACGTATTGGTCTTTCTGCAACTCCGGACAGACAATATGATGAAGAAGGAAATTCGGCGATAAATTCATTTTTTGGAGTTAAGGATAACTATACATTTGAGTATAATATGGAAGAAGCCATTAGAAATGGTGTGCTATGTAGATATTGCTATTATCCTCATATTGTGAGGTTAACAGATGATGAAATGGCAGAATATGTAGTACTATCAGAGAAGATAGCAAAGTATTATTCTGCAAATCAAAATTCGCTTATAAAAAGTGATCCTATTTTGACAGCTTTATTATTAAAAAGAAAACGTATCATACATAAAGCTGCAAATAAAAAAATAGTTTTTAAAAATATATTAGAAGGGCATTATAGAATTAAAGGTAATTTGAAATATTCTTTAGTATATGTGCCAGAGGGAGAGGAACCGGAATCAGAGTCTGATATATTTGACACGAGGGATGTCATAGGTGTTGATGAGTTTACAGATAGCTTGATAGATCAATATACTATGATTGTCAGAAATATAGATGAACGTATAACAGTTAGGAAGTTTACATCGCAATCAAGTGATAGAGATAACATAATAAAAGATTTTGCAGATGGGAGGATAGATGTGTTAACTTCGATGAAATGTCTGGATGAAGGAGTAGATGTACCGAGAAGTGAATTGGCTATCTTCTGTGCGAGCACAGGAAATCCACGACAGTTTATTCAACGTCGTGGTCGTATTTTACGAAAACATCCAGATAAGCACATGGCTGTTATACATGATTTAGTAGTAGCTCCAGAGGTACAAATGGATACAGCGTCTTTTTATTTGGAGAAAAGTTTATTGTCCAATGAACTGAAGCGTGTGAAAAATTTTGCCATGCTTTCAGAGAACAGCATCGATAGTGTAGCTGAGTTGGATGATGTGATGCGTTATTATGGACTTTCAATGTTTAATTAATAAAAATATAATCTATGACAAACGGTGATAAAATTTTCAAGGCAGTTATAGAAGATTCTGCTCTAATTAGTTATGGAGGATATAACCCTGATAACTATGATTCGTTACAGAATGCTTTAGATGACGAGAATATCGTAATTTCTACCGTAGCAAAGATAATATATTATCAACTTAGAGGACATTCAGAAAGAGAAATATATAATGAAGTAACTAATTTCCTTAAAAATAATGTACTATGATAATAAATAAAATTATAATCCGAAATTTTCGTAGTTATTATGGAGATAATACTTTTGAGTTTAAGGATGGGCTAACTTTGATTATTGGTGATAATGGTGATGGTAAAACCACATTTTTTGAGGCTTTAGAATGGTTGTTTAATACATCGCAGACAGAAGATAAAACGGAACGAGTCTTATCTGCTAAGCGGAAGAAAGAATTATTGGATAATGAAACTGATTCGGTTCGGGTTGTAATGTATTTTAAGAGCGAAGGAGATAGTGATAAAATTGTAGAAAAATCATTAGACTTTACTCGTGATGGAGATAGTATTATACCTTCAAATTATCAATTCAATGGATATGATTGTATTGGATCTGAACGTATTATGCGGAGTGGAAAACAAATGTTGGATTCTTGCTTTGATACGTACATGCGTCGATACTGTCTTTTTAAAGGAGAAAACAATTTGAATGTTTTTGAAGATGAAAAGGCTTTAAATACGTTAGTGGAAAAATTTTCAGATATACGTGATTTTGATTCATTTGTTTTATTGACTGATAATCTGGAGATTACATCGGATAAGGCATATAAAAAAGAACTGAAATCAGATGACAAGATATCAAAGCTTGCTAAGACGTATGAGATGCTTCAGATTGAAATAATGACTAAAATTCGTGAAGTAAAATCTGATTTGGAAAGACAGGAGAGTGTAGCATCTGATTATCAGGTTCGTATTGAGGATTTGGAACGGAATCAAGAAGCAAGTGAAAGATATCAGGAAATTAAGTCTAGAATTAATTCGTTGACAGACAGAAAACGACGTTTAGAACAACAATCTACGGAGAATTATAATTTAAGATTATTAGATGATGAATGGATTCTTTGTGCCTTTCCAGGTATATTGAGGGAATTTCAAGTTAAAGCGGCTGCTTTGGCTCGGACAAAGAGAAAGTTGAACAAAGAATATATCACTCAACAAGCTAGATTGAAGGGTAAACAAGAGGCTTACGAGGAATTGACCATTTTGTCAAACGGGGCAACTGCTTTACCATGGGATTTACCCGATTTACAGACTATGCAGGAAATGATAGATGAGCATATTTGTAAAGTCTGTGGAAGTCCTGCTCCAGAGGGGTCTGATGCCTATAATTTTATGGTTAGGAAGCTAGAAGATTATAAGAGACATCTAGAAGCCCAGAAAAAGGAAAATGAAAAGAAAATAGAAGATAAACCATTGTTCCCTAATAATTATATTAATGAGATTCGCAATTTAGGAATTAGTTTGGGAGGAGATGAGTCAGTTAGGGTCTTTGGATATGCCAATGAAATTAGGGAAAATATAGAATTTGTAGCTGTAAGAAAGATTGATTTACAGAAAGTTATTGAACAATTGGAAGATGCTGAGGAGGAACGTAAACGAATCATTATACAAGCAGATGGGGTTTCTGAAAGTCTTTTGGAAAAGAACTTTCATGATTTAAAAGGATTTTTTGAGGAGAAGAGAAAGGCCGATGACAGGATTGTAGAATTAAAAAGAAAACTTTCTGATTTGATGGCTCAAAAGGCTGATATTGATGCTAAGTTCGAGGAATTATCCCCATCGAAAGGTATGACGAAGGTTTATCGTGATGTTCATACAATTCTTGATAGAATTTGTCGTGCATTTAAATCAGCTAGGGAAAAGAATCTAAGAAATTTCCTAGACAAACTAAGCGAACACGCTAATTCTTATTTGGAGAGATTAAATCCGGCTGATTTCCACGGGACTGTGAATATTATCGAAAGAGCAAATGGACAGGCAAAAATTAGTTTGGTTAGTTCGAATGGCGATCATATTTATGACCCAAACGGGGCTTTAAAAACAACAATGTATATGTCTATTCTTTTTGCAATTTCCGATTTAACTACTTTAACTAGAGAAGAAGATTATCCTTTGATATTTGATGCTCCAACTTCCTCTTTCGGTGAAATAAAGGAAGATGAGTTTTATAATATTATTGCGGGTATTAAAAAACAATGTATCATTGTGACTAAGGATTTGCTTGAGAAAGATACGTTAACAGGAGATTGTCGTATAAATCAAGGTAAATTGGAAAATTTGAAATGTTCTGTTTACCGGATTGAAAAGGAAAAACCTTTTGATCCCCTTGACTTATCTACAGTGTGCATCAAAATTTCGAAAATAAAAGATTAGTGGTATGAAAAGAGATAAATTATTCGATCTTTGGGAAGGTCGTGACCCGGAATTTGAAGTTCAGTATGAAGAGCCAATTATAAAAAGTTTATGTGATTATGGAAAAGGAACATCACAATATCAGGAGTCTCGTGCAAAAGTTTTAGGAGCAGGTTATGAAGCCTATATTATGGCTTTTTTCATAGGTTTATACTTTGATAAGAGTATGCCATTAGAGGGTGAAACTAAAAAGTTTGGTTGGGCTATCCGAAATTGGGGTAATGTAGATGCACGTAAGGGACGTAGAAATTATCATGAGATAACGAAGTTCATGTTTGTTGCTTTAGTCGCGCGTGCAGATATTGATTTTATAGCTTTGGATAAAGGCGAAATTACGGTACGAAAAGCGGTCGATATTCTTATTCAAAAGATGGAAGAGTATGCTAATTATGGATTTTATTATATGCTAAAAGAGAAGTTGGAAATAAATCCTAACTATTTTTATCGGAATAGCGCTTTTTTGGATATATTTACATCCTTAATTAAAGAAGAGCCTAATAGTCCTGTGGATTATGACGACGATGATGAACCAGAATCTTTAGACTAATTAGCTTATGAAGAACATTAGTAGAAATGCCTTTGTTTCCAGGTTTGAGGAAAATAAATTGTATGATTGCACGTATTATCATAATCCTAACCGATGGAATGAGATTCCCTCTACACTTTTTTCGTCGATGTTAAAAGAAGAACATTGGTCTAGGCTTATAAAGTATTTAGATAAAGATAACAATGATATTTCACCAGAAATTAATTCCATACCAGACAATAAAGGAGGCGTTTATATCTTTTTTATTGTTGGTCCGACATTGCCGTTTATAGAGCGATACATAGCTTACATTGGAAGGGCTCAATCTACGCCATATCAAAATATTCGTAAGCGAGTGAAAGAGTATTTACGTGAGAGTAATAAGGTTAATGGTCGGCACAAAATTGTAGAATTATTTAAACACTGGAAAGATTATCTGTATTTGATGTATTTTGAATGTGAAGATAATGAACGAATTGTACAATTAGAAGGTTATTTAATACATTCAATATTACCTCCATTTAATGATGATATTCCATATAAAATAGAAATAAAAACTCCTCAAAAAGCATTTTAAGATATGAAACCTATTAATATTCCAGCTATCCGTGGTGAATTAGGAACTCTAGTATATTATACAGCAATTTTTACATTTAAGCAAGTTGCAGAAAGAGTACGTAAAATCGACGATGAAATATATACTTCGAGGTCTTTGCAAGAACAATTGCAAAGGACACTTACCGATAATTATAAAAAAATATCTGATTATATTTTAACTCAAAAAGAACATTTTTTTAATGCAATTGTTCTTGCTGTGTATGATGGGGATCCTATTTGGAATGAAGTTGAAATAGGCTTTGAAGATCAAGACTATTATAATATGGGATTTCTTAAATTATCAGGAGCGGAAAAGATTATTCCTGTCGATGGACAACATCGGGTAGAAGGTATAAAAGAAGCTATAAGAAAAAATAAGAGTTTGGAAGATGAAACTATTTCAGTGATTTTTATTGGACATCATAATTCATTTGAAGGAAAGCAGAAAACAAGAAGAATTTTTTCTACTTTAAATCGATACGCTAAGCCTGTAAGTTTAGGAGATATAATAGCTTTAGATGAGGATGACATTGTTGCAATTGTTACAAGAAACTTATTGGAAACATATCCGTTGTTTATGAATAATAAAATACAATGTGATAAAAGAAATAGTAAAGCTATTTCAGAATCAGATACCTCATCTTTTACGTCTTTAATTACTTTATATCAGTGTAACGTTGAAATCTATAGATTGTACAAACAATTGACAGAAAACAAAAACTATACATCGGCAAAAATAAAAGAAACTTTAAAATATAGGCCTGATGATAATATTATAGAAAAATTTACTGATTTCCTCACTGACTTTTGGAATATTTTCTGTCGCAATATGATTGGGATGGAAGAGTATAAGAAATCTAACTTACCAAATGCAGCAGAAAAATATAGAAATAAGTCAGGTGGATTATTATATTTTCGTCCTGTAGCTTTGCTTCCTTTTATTAAAGCAATTGTAGATGTGGTACTTAGAAGCAAGAAGACAATAGAATCGGTAATTTCAGAATATTCAAAGGTAAATATGTCTATAGATAAAGAACCGTGGGTAAGAATATTGTGGGAGCCTAAAACACAAACGATGATAATGATAAATCCTAAATTTGCTTGGGAGTTACTTATTTATATGTATGATGATAAATTATTAAAGAAATCAGAATTAAACGATTTGATAAAAAAATATGCAGGGGGGAAGGATATTGAGCTTGAAGACGTTGAAAAAAATCTGAAGCAACTTTTAGAATAAAATATTAAGAAGTTATGGTACATTTATTAGGGTAGGCGTACGAGTCTTTCTGCCCCCACCCATTACCTGCTTCAACATAATCTGCTGAAGGGACGTATTCTGGACTTTGGTTGTGGGTATGGCTTTGATACAGACGAATTGAAGCGTCAGGGGTATGACATCACGGGGTACGACTATTATTATCGTCCTGAATATCCGGACGGGAAGTTTGATAACATTCTGTGCAACTATGTGCTGAATGTACTGGAACCATACGCACAGGCGGAAGTGATGATGAATGTCACGAACCTTCTTGCTCCTACGGGAACGGCCTTTTTTGCCGTCCGTCGTGACCTGACGGAAGAAGGATTCAGGTTGCATGCCATTCATCGCCAGTACACCTATCAGTGTAATGTGCGACTGCCTTTCCTGAGTTTGGAACGTAATTCGAGCTATGAACTTTATCAGTATCAGCATTTCAATAAGTTGCCCCGGAAGGAAGGGGAGATTTGTCCTTTCTGCCGTCTGTCGCGAAGAGTGGAAATTATTTGTGAGACGGCTACTTGTGTGGCGTTCTATGACGGTTATCCAGTATCGCCAGGTCATGCACTGATTATTCCCAAGCGGCATGTGGCTTCTTACTTCGACTTGACCAATCACGAACGGGAGGCCATGAATGTAGTGCTTCAGTACGTGAAGCAGAAGGTGGACGAGCGATACCATCCGGACGGATACAATGTGGGTATTAATGTGAACGAGGCGGCGGGGCAATCGGTCTTTCATGTACACATGCACTTGATTCCGCGCTACAAGGGCGATGTGCTTAATCCGAAAGGTGGGGTAAGAGGTGTGATTCCGTCAAAACAGAGCTACGATGCCAACGAGGGGCTTTCTTCGCCTGCACAGTCGGAGCGAAAGAAGGCTTATACCATTGAAGAGAAGAGAAACGAGCATGGAAATGCTTATATCCCTTGGGAAGAAGAGGCCGACCAGTTGCTTTGCCGTCTGTATGATGAAGGGAACAGCATAAGTGTGCTTGCCGAGATGTTTGAACGTACTAAAGGGGCTATCCGCAGCCGTTTGAAGAAGTTGGGGAAGATTATTAAAGGATAGTTATTAATAATACGATTTAGAAGGAGGAGATAAATTATTGTGGGTAGCAAAGAATATAGTAAGACTTGCTACCCACGGTAATTTTATAATTTAAGAGTCAATATTTACTGCTTCAATTTCTCTTCCACACCCGGCAAATAGGGTATTTGCGCATAAAGGCGGCGTGCAACAGTCCGGCTCCGGGGGAGCACATCGGTACCGTCGAAAAACAGATCTGCCATCTTTTTGACAAAACTTTCGGGCAAATGGAAATTGGCATTCTCGGCGTTTTCTACCAGATCGTTTAACGCAATCAGTTGCCAATATAGTTCAGCTAAGGCTTCTAGACCGTAACACATGTCCACTACACTAATAAGAAGTAATTGCAAATCATTGTCGGGGCATTTTTCTGCAAAGTCCAATATGAATTCCCAATCTTGTCGCATTAAGGTGATTTGTTCCACCTTGGTTGCTTGCTGTTGTAACCACTTGTCTTTTCCGTGTTTCACGTGGGCATTCCAAGCTCGATAGACCATTTGTGTTATTTCCAGTAGATGTGGCATGGAAAGATAGGGGAAAAAATCGTCCTTGCTAAGTCGGGGCAACAAAGAATTACTCCATCCATAAGTTTTCGAAAGTAGATTGTACAATTTTACATAGGCTTTAAAAAGGTCGTTCAATTCTTTAGGTAAGTAACGGACATCGGTATCGGCATTCTGGGGTATTCCCTCGGTCAACGGTCCTTTAGCAAAGTCAGCCCACTCGAAGATGCGCAACTTGGAAGAAGCGGATGTAAAGGCTGGGTCGCACAAATAAGGGAATATCCACTTGATATGTTCCGACCGTTTTTTTTCGTAGAACACGTGTTCAGAATTTATCACCACCTGGTGTCCTTCTTCCCGTAACTGGGCACTTATTGCTTGAGAATCTTTGCTGCTATCCTTTTCATACCAGTAGACGGCAGTGGATTTGTCTTGCCGTTCGGCAGGCAGGCTTTCTTCTTTGCCGGAATACAAGTCGCCCAGGTTCTTGGCTGCACATTCCTTGTCCAGACGGGCTGCTTGTTGATAGGCTTCGATGGCTTTGTTTACGTCGGGCTTTGTCAGTCTTCCTATGTGGAACATCACTCCACGGTCTACGATGCATTGTAGGTTACCCAGTCGAGCATATTTGTTATTCATCTCTACCAGGTGGTTACGCTCGGCTGGAGTCAGTAGTTCGTCTTCAAGCATGAAGGCTGATATGGTTTCTTCCAGCGGGCAGACTGCCTTACAGCCCAGTTTGTCTGCCTGGCACACATATTCGTAAGCTTGTCCGATAAGTTTTTGTTTGGTAGCTTTATCTATATCAGGCTGTTCGCCGTCGGGCTCATCAATAGTACCCATTATCTGTGAGCATAGCCCTTTGGCTAAGCCGACATATCCGTCACCGCAATCCTTATCGGCAGCCAGCTGATAATATTCGCGTGCCTTTTCCAGATCTTTGTCTACTAGTTCTCCTTTCTCGTAGATTTGTGCTAGCATTACTGCTGCCCGCGGCTCGCCTTTTTCAACAGCCAGTTTCAGGTAGCGTATTCCCTCGAACTCATCGGTAAACCCGTGTCCTTCGGTACAGAGAATTGCCCCATATTTGAAGTAAATCTTGGGAGAGTAATCGCTCATACCAGCTGCCTGCTTCAAGTAGTTAACTGCTCGGTGGTTATCTTTGGGCGCCCAGTCGTAGTAGTAAGTGTTTTCATCGTCTCGCATCAGAGGATTGGTTTCCAGCGGTCGCGTACGGAATATGTTGTAGAGTCTCAGTGCTGATTCGCTGGCATAGCCTCCTCCTATACGGAGAGATTCTTCATAATAATCTACACAGTCAGCTACGGTCTTTCCATCCTGTCCATACCCTTCCTGACACATGAGCCCTAACTGATAAAAGCAACTGCCAAAGGGGATTTGGCTTCCCCGGATAAACCATTTCCAGGCTTCAGCGTTATTTTCCTGGCATCCGTTTCCGTAATAGTACATGCATCCTATATTGAAGTAAGAACCAGGGTCACCTGCCTCGGCTGCTTTTTTGTACCAGCGGAAGGCCTGCTCAGTCTTTTTAAGTACTCCTATACCTTCTTGGTGGCAATAAGCTAAGGTTGACAGGCACATTGCCACTCCGTATTCTATACCCTTACGTAGCAAGCTGATACCCTGCTGTATTTCTGCATCGTCTCTGTACTGAAACGTTTCCATATTAACCAGATAGTACCAGGCCATGCTGTTGTAAGCTTCCAGATATCCTTCGTCCAGCGCCCGTTGGTAGAGTTCCAACGCTCGTTTTCTGTCACATTCCACACCGTCTCCTTCATTATACATATTACCCATCACTTCAAAACTTTCGGGTATACCTATTTCCATGCATTGTTTTAGTAACATAAAAGCTCGCTTGGGATTTCGCTTACGCGTCCAGCCATACAAGTTATCCTTAGCCAGTCGCATCATTGCAAATGGATCATCCATGTTTACAGCCTTGTCCAGCAGTTCGTGTGCGCGCAGATAACTTCGCTCTACACTAGTGGCAAATTCATAAGCCATTGAAAGTTCTAAGTAGCCATAGCTTTTTCCTTGTGCGGCGCACAAATTCGCATAGCGGTAAGCTTCACCCTCATTGCGCTCAATGTGTGTATAGTAGCGACACATCATATACTGTGCAAAAGCATTCCCGGAATCAGCCTTTTCTTTAACATACTTGAAACGGAATGCATTGAGTCGTTGCATACGTGAATAAGTGGTTAGGATAGTGCGTACTAGAAATTGTGCCTCTTTGTAATCGTCTAGCGCCGGACGTATTAGCTCAGCAAAGGCTGTGTCATGTTCGTAGTTCAACAATAATTTTCGAGCTGTTTCTATGGCAACCTCGTATTGGGGGATGGCAGCAGTGACTTCTTTACGAGATATTGAATTTGAGACCTTGGATTGTGGACGTTGAATCTCTATTCCTATATTGGTTGCTACTGCTTCTACCAGTGGCATGAGCATTTTTTTGTAATCAGGATAGGCCACCAGCCAGTGCTTGCGCGAGAGGTAATAATCAAAGTCGTCGTTCATAGGTGTAGAGTCGACCATGAAAGGGATGATGATTTTGCCGTGGCTAAAGGCTTTGTCTACCTCGTTGGCCACTTGTGAGGAACTGTTAGAGTCTTCGGAATAAATCAGTACCATGAGACTACAATCGCGGATAGCTTGTACAATGTTACCAGCCCAGGTTTTGCCAGGGATAATGTTGCGTGGTGCAATCCAGCATGGAATACCACATTCTTCCAAAATATGGCAGGTGGCATCGGCAATGCCTTTGTTGGCCGATGAATAACTGATGAATACGTATTTGTTTTCCATACTGATAGATTTAGAATTATGAATTATACAAACATAGGAAAAAAAATTATAAAATCCCGCTGACTGAGTTAATATCTTTTTATTTCAGTAGCTGTTTCTGAGATGGGGAGAGGAACGAAATTATATTTACGTTCTATTGTTTTTTGATGGAAGTAAGAATTTATTTACGGATTATTTTTGTTTTTTCTTCATATCCCCCTATATGGCATATCTTCAGGTGCATATTTGCCATACATTATGAAAATCATTAAAAGAAAAAATGTATGGAAGAGAATTTAGATAAGCTATTCGATTACAGACCGCTGATTCCGGGAAGCGGACGTTTTGCATCCATAGTGGGCATTGGCGGGGGAGCAGGTCGTGTGGTAGACCAGATGCGGAAATGCTGTCTGCCTGATGTGCAACTGTATGCGTTTGGCATGAACCGGAAAGAAATGGACGAGTTGTCCTTGTGCGGCAAATACCTGATTGGACAAGAAGGGCTGGGCAGCGGTAAGGACCGTTTTCTTGCGGAGTATGAGTGCAGTAAGTCTTTCCCTGCCATAGAGAGTGTATTAAGGGGCAGACTTGTGGCGATGTTTGTGGTATGCCTTGGTGGAGGAACAGGAGAGGGGTGTATCAGGTCTTTCCTGCAGAAGGCCAGAGAGGTGGGAAACAAGGCAATCATTCTGGTGGCAACGATTCCCCATTCGTCGGAGGGAGCGGAAAAGCGGAAGAATGCTTTAGGTTTGCTGAAGGCGTTGGAACCGATGGCAGACGCTCTTTATACGGTGGATTATGATGACTCCCGGTATGCCATGCTTACGGAAGTGTATCAGGAAGCGGACCGGAAGATAATCGGGTTTACGGATTCGCTTTTGGGGATGGTGCTTCGTCGTTGCATGATTACCTTCGACTTTAATGATTTCAGGACTTTCCTGCAGTTTCCGACTCCTTCTAAGCACATCGACTTTTTTATGCTTACCGGTAGTCTGGATTTCCTGAGGAAGGAAGTGAAGGACTGGGGGAAGAAGCTGCCGGCGAAGTATTCGTCTGCAGATGAGGTGGCGATGGCTGTGTTCTCAATAGAAAATGCGGACTGGTCGGACGACAAGGAAACGACGGAGGCGATGGACATGGTGCACGAACGTTTTTTACAGCTGCCGCCCGACGCGGAGGTTAAATGGGGGATATACCCGGATGAGACGCTTCCACCGCACCAGTTCAGGTTGCGGGTTTTCACCAAATGCAAGAGATAATGTGGTTTAATGTATAGTTGCAGAAAAAGAGGAAAGACAATGAAATCAATCGATAAAAAGGAAGTGGTCATCTGGTTGATGACCCTAGTTATCGTTCTTATCATCTGCTGTTTGCTTAGCCTGTGCGGGGGAAACTCGTCGGAGAGGTGGCTGCGGATTTGGTAAACATAACGTGATATTTTTATCTTATGTGGAGATTTTTCCAACGGGGCCTTGCTGGACGACTGTAACAAGTTGTGCCGCCGGTCCCGGTTGTTTGCTTTATAAAGTCTGCAGCGGGCGTATCAGAACTCTTTCGTTTCTTGCGTTTGTTGCAGGATGGTTTTTCCGTTGTGCTGTACTTTCAGGGTGGCTTTGTCGCCCATGGTTACCACATAGCGGTAGCTGCCTTTTGAGAAGAGGAAGGTGTTGTCCTTCTCTACATAGTTGCCGTTCAGCACCAGTTCGGGAGTATCTGACATCTGCTGTGTGCTTTTCCAGGAAGCGTATCGCATGGTTTCTCCGTCCAGATTGTCGATGCGGATAATGTAATCTTTCGTTCTGAAAAACAGTTCCAGTCGTTGGTAGTGGTGTAACTGAGGATGCAGCCAGAAAGGAGCTCCGGTTTTCTGATAGACAAAATCTGTGCCATTGAAATGGTAGATGTCGTATCGGTCGGAAATGCAGTTCATGCTGTCTGTGGTGGCTACATACAGGTTTTGTGCTTTCTTGTCGTATTGGAAAAGCCAGTCCCATCCTTCGCCCAGATTGGCAAGAAAGTACCAGTCAGCAATGCTGTGTTCAAAGCCTATGGTGTCTGAGCGTTTGCCGTGGCGTACGAAGCAAGGGGCACTGACGAGATTTCCATCTTTTATCCGCATAGCCACCAGGGAATTGGCGGAGTAGTTGCTGGATATCCTGAAATAATCGTCGACCATGTACAGCTTGCTGCCGTCTGTACAGGGATAGGTATAGATGGTGTCGATGTAGCTGCCGAAATCGATTTCATCGTGCTCGCCGTCGGGATGCAGCAGCATGTCGAGCGATTGGTGGACAGCTTTTATTTCCGTTCCGCTTCTGTACTGGATGAGGTTGCCCCAGCAGATCATGGTTCCGCCTTCGCCCGTATTCCATGAATAGATGCGCAGGCATTTGTCGTCTGAAGTAGCAATGGTGACGTATTCCTTTTTGATGCTTTGAGTGAAAGGATGGGAGAAAGTGGCGGTGTCGGTGAGTACCCAATTAATCAGAGCTTCGTGGGAGGGAGTGTAAAAATTCTCGAAGGCTTCTTCTTCAGATTTCGGCTGGGAATCTTCCAGCATTTTCAGTTCTTTCTTTTCCATCTGGGTAGTATGTGACGACTGACACGCATAGAGTGTTACCAAAGAACACAGCGACAGATACAGTAATGAATAAGCTTTCATGTTTTTAGGAATTTGGATGTGTGTATTTCGGGATAAAGATACTACTTTTTCAGCTGATTCCATACGGTTTCTACCCACCGGTGGATATTCTCCCGGGCGACTTCCGGACGGACGGCTTCTTCAAGGGGCATACCGTCGGGGGTAAGGCTGTCTACTCTGCTGAACCCGGCATTCAGCAGGGATTTGGCATCGCTGGCTTTTCCGGCTACCAGCCAGACAGGGATATGCTGTGCTTGTGCCCGCCGCATCACCCGTTCGGGAAGCTTGCCCATGAGTGTCTGACGGTCGGCATGTCCTTCGCCGGTAATGACGAGGTCGGTATGTGTCAGGAGGGTGTCGAATTCGCAGAGGTTGAGCAGGAGGTCGGCACCCGATTGGGTGGTGGCCTGGAGGTACTGCAGGAAGGCGTATCCCAGTCCGCCGGCAGCTCCGGCACCGGGTTGGAAGGATGCGTCTCTGCCCATGCGTCGGGCAGATTCCTTGGCAAACTGACGGGCGCGTCGGTCCAGTTTTTCCACCATCGCGGGAGTGGCTCCTTTCTGTGGGGCGAAAACTTGGGCGGCTCCTTCGGGTCCGTAGAGCGGATTGCGTACATCGCTGGCCAGTATGAAGTGGCAGTCGGACAGAGGACCGTTCAATACGTCTTCTATCGTGCCGCCGGGAGCCAGGGACTCAGTGAGGCCCTGAAGCATGCCTTTTCCGGCATCGCTCGTACCGCTTCCGCCTAGTCCGATAAGGAAGCGTCGGCATCCGTGTCGTACGGCGTGTGCCACGAGTTCGCCTACGCCGTAGGTGGTGGCCACTAACGGATTGCGTTCCTCGGCAGACAGGTATGTCAGTCCGCAGGCTTGTGCAGTTTCAATGACGGCGGTTCCGTCGGGGCAATGCCGTAGCAAGCGGTGACGGGACGCATCAGCGGGTCGTGTACTTTCGCTTGGAGAAGTTGCCCGTGGAGGGCGGTGATAAAGGCCGGAAGCATCCCTTCGCCTCCGTCGGACATGGGGAGGGAACGGACTTCTGCCCCGCGGACTGTCAGAGCGTGGGAAAAGGCTGCCTCTACTTCTTCTGAAGAAAGGCAGCCTTTGAATGAATCGATGGCGAGCAGAATTCTCATGAGTGAGTGGATTTTAGTAACTTTTGCAAAGTTACTAAAAATAGGTGGAAGACTGCAAGTACATTGGGGGATGTCAGCTTTTGGAATCGGAAATGGTGTAGTTAAGCAGGTAAATGTCATCCGGAGAAATTTGTCCGTCTTCCGTCAGGATGCGCCAGTCGGTGATTTCAGAGACGTGATACACATTTACGTCACCACAATGCAAAGAGCTGATATAGTAAGGTTCGTTCAGTGCTTCTGCCTGGAATGTGTCGGGACCGATGAAACCTTTCATCCGGAACCAGATGTGTTCTTTCTGTTCCTTTTCATCGGGGTCTGCGAATTCCGGATCGACCCTCAGCCCCAGTTTGACGATAGCCGATTCCGGGTCGGATGCACAAGCTCTTCTCATATAGTCAAGGCGCTCAAGGGCCATTTCTTTCATACGCCGTGTTTCGGCATTGGTAATCATGCACAGCAGGTTATCGTCCATTTTGTCCGCAAGGTCGGTAATAGGTACATATTGATGCTGATTCATGGCTTCTTCGCTCGGGTAGGCAAAAAGCATGCAGGAGCGGGTGTTGTGTCCGTATTTACGTTGCTGGAGTCCTCCGTTTACCTTCTGAGGGTATCGGTGCAGTGCTTCAGGCCATGGTATCAGTGTGCCCACTAATGGTGAGTTGTCAGCAAATCGCGCCAGCAATACCGGTTCTCCTGTTTCCGGAATTTCTTCGTTGTCAAGCAGACTGCAAGCCATGGTGTTCATCACTTCTCCAATTTCGTTCAGGTTTTTCTTTCCGGCATCCAGAATTTCTATTTCCGGCAAGCCACATCGGGCCAGTCCGTGTGTGTGAAGCCAGACTTCGTCCTTTTCATCCGTCACGGCATGTATCTGATAGATGTACTGCGGGCTGGGAGGAGTATTTGAAGCAGCTGCCAGGTGGGCCCATTGTCCGGAGAAAATCTGTTCGGCACTTTCGTCAATGATGGCCACCGGTTCCGGCATCAGGGCATCAATGAGCTTGAGCTGGAAGTGGAAGGATGACTTATGGTCTTTTCCGAAAGGCATGATAACCATCAGGCCGAATTCAGCCTTTGCCAGTTCTTCATTTTCTTCATCAGAAAAGATGTGTCTGCGCTGTATTGATTTGTAACTGTCGTAAGCGGGATAAGGAGAGAGGTCGACAGCATAAGTCTCTCCATGATAGCTGATGGTAATGAAAGGCTGCTCACCGTCGTTCTCGGAAGCCACGGACAATACTTCTACTCCCTCCATCTGGCTGATGCGCCTGATCTTTTCTTCGCGGTCGAAAAGGGTGTCTTCCTGGTCGCTCCAGGGAATGGCGAGCATGTATGATTTTTCTTCGTAATAGGATAAAGGCTGTTCGGAAGGAGAGGCGAGGAAGTCGGTCACATGCCGGCATTCTTCCAGTGCTTCTTTCACATCGCTCCAGAATTCCTGGGTTTCGGGGTCGTCATCTATCATTTGCATGACGGCGTCGAAATAGGGTATAGCTTCTTTTTCACGTTCCAGGTGCATCAGCGCGTATCCCATTCTGCAATGCCAGTTCGGGTCGTTCCGGCCTTCTTTTCTGGTCGATTCTAACAAATCCAGTGACTTGAGCAGATAAGATTCTCCATGGTTTATGCTGTGACCATAGTTTGCGTATTCACGTGCCAGAAGACCGGTGAGTTCATAACCTCGTTCTGCTTCGGGAACAGATTCCATCAGTCGGATGGCTTCTTCTATTTGTCCTTTTTCCAGAAGTGCCTGCACTTCCTTTATCATGTCATTTTGATTTTTCATAAGATATGTGTTTTTAAGGTGAGTATTTCTGTCAGGATTTCAATTGTACGGATTCTATCAGCTTCTGGGCTTCAGCCTCATGGCTGTCGTCTGTGGTTAAGCAGATAATCAGATAGCCTTCGAGTGTTTCACGGTCCAGGCGGAATACCAGGGTTTGCTGAACATGGATGGTGCCTCCTCCAGCTACCGGATAGTCCATGGGAACAGATATTTTTTCGAACTCCTTTCCCTGGATGTTTATTTTCTCAACAGGTTCTCCTTGCATGGAATGCAGGATGGTGCGGTGCATCTCGTCCAGTTCCTCTTCAGTATCAAACTTGTTGTGATTGATTGCTATGCTGTTTTGTTCATCCAGCAAATAGAGAATGCATTGTTCGTTTGATTTTTGTGTCATCCAGTGTGCCGGATAGGAACAGCTGAATCCAAGCTGGTCAACGGTATAAGTTTCCCATTTGTCAGGGTCGGTCGTGGTGGGAGGAGACAAGATGGGAGTGTCAGAGTTGGCAGTTTCTTCTCCATCTGTTTCTTCAGTGGCATATTTTTCCAGTTCTCCGCTTTTCCATGCTGCCTGTATTTCCTCGTATTCTGATGGAGCAAGACGTGTCTGTTCGGTAAATGCCAGTATGAAGAGCACCAGAAGCACTCCTTCGGCGATGCGGGAAATGGCCCGGCTGTCTGTTTGCATGCGGTCGGCCTGCACGTACCCTGCTCCCAGCAGCAAGCCGCTTACCAGTCCGCCTACATGAGCTGCATTGTCAATTCCCTCCGTTCGGGCTCCCGTGAGCAGGTTGTACACGACGAAGAGTCCGATGCTGTACAGCAACGACCGCCGTTGGTGACGTTCTATGCGATGGAACAGAAGGTAGGAGAGGAAGATACCGTATAATCCGAAGATTGCTCCAGAAGCCCCTGCACTGATACTGTCAGGGTGTATCATCAGACTGGCGGATGCAGAACAGAGTCCGGTGAGCACGTATGCCACACTCAGCCGGTCGGTACCCACAAGTTGTTCCAGGTAGGCACCGATATAAAGCAGGGCATACATATTCATCAGGAGATGAATGACCCCGATGTGGATAAAGTTGCAGGTAAACGTGCGCCACCATTCGCCGGAGAGGGTAAGCGGACCGAAGTCGGCTCCCCATTTAAGGATGGAAATACCCGTCGGGAATAGGAAATTTACTCCGCAGAGCACCATCAGTAGGAAGATGGCTACGTTGATGTATACCAAAATAGGGGTGGCCATATTGCCTTTTCGTGGGGTCAGTATGAAACGGAATGTCATTCTGTTGCTATCGTCCAGTATGACTCCGTCGTTTTCTGCGGAATGAAACGCGCTGTAACCTTCACAGGTGTTTCTACGGTCAGTGCGGGCAATGTGTGAACAGTCTTTTAGTTTGTCAAGTAGATTCGCCAGTCCGTTAGCCTGCTTGAATTCGGTTTCTTCTTTATATAAGGGATACAGTTCGTAGAACGCTACTTTCTCACCATCGGGCAATGTACATTCTCCGGCCTGCTCATCCCGCTTTTCAGGGGAAAGGAGCAAAAGGGACTCCATGGCTGTGTTTTCATGCAATGGGCTACCGTCGGATACCGTATGTCCGCATGTCAGCCAGATGTCTTTCTGCCGGGTAAGTTCAGCACACCGGAACAGCCACTCCACGGGCCATCTGTCTTCCGGTTCATTGCTTTCGGGGTTCCATTCCGGTGGAAGGCTGATGCAGAACTCGCACCGGGAGGGGAGATCCTTATGTGGCATTTTCATGGAACTGGCACCTGCTCCACAGGTGACCAGCGTGTAATAATCATATCGGTTGGTTGGAGCTACGAGAAGTATTTCTACCGGAGAGTTTGTCTCTTCGCTTCGCAGAATGGCATTGATGCTGCCGAAATATTTGCGGATGTGTGCCTGTACCGCCTCTTTCTGCTCACTGGTATAGGCAATGTAGGGATGCACGCTCTCCTTGTCATTTGTAATGCAGTGGCTGTCGTGTAAGCGCTGCATGGTTTTGAAAAGCTTTTTAAGATTGGATTTGTTCTTCCCCCAGTCTATTATCTGTATGGTAGAACAGGCACTGGTGGCCACAATCTGTCCGTTTATTTCGCAAAGTGTTACTTTTTCCTCCCACGACCTCATGCTCATGGGAGTATAGAATACAGCTTCTGTGCGTGTCATGCCTCCCGCTCGCCAGCCTAACTGTCTGGCTGCTTCTGCCGCAACCAGCAGGATTTCGCTTGGGCTACAGCCGGGAAGACAGAGTGTCATTTCTGCTTTAGGTTTAAATCCGATTGCCATAATTGAATTTTTTAGTGTAGTAATTCTTGTTTCAAATCAAATGCTGGCTTTTCGGTGTGTGCTTTACAGAAGGGTCCAGGCTTAATAAAATGGAAGCGGACATTTAATGGTATGAAAGGTTGTTTTAATTCGTGCGAAACGAAATTAGGTATATGAATTGATAAAAACAACTTCTTCGAAAAGTTTTAATATATTTTTAATAATTGCAAAAAACTATGTAATTAATAAGAAAATATACTTGGGAACTTCATTTGTAGACTGAAAAGTATAAAAAACTTAAATTATGACCGCGTGGTCGTTTTTTTAAGACATATTAAGTGGAGAAATGAGGTATGGTAATCAATTTGTGGTATTTTTGAGCAAATGAATGGTTGGTGTGTGTGCAAAATAAATTTTGTGTAACAGAATTTAGGACAGAAAACTCAGGGTACAGACAAAATAAGGAGGAAACAGGTAGGAAAGAATTACTTGAAGTCGGTTTACTTGATATGGTGACTATGGAGGCTATGCCCTGGTCTGTGTTTGCTCCATGCAAATGAAGTGAAAAAAACGCAAGTGCATTTGCTGTCAAACGCCTTTGCGTTTCAAGTAAAACGCAAGTACGTTTCAGGTAAAACGTCAAAGCGTTTTCACACAAACGTAAAGGCGTTTTTTGCCCCTGACGAACTTCCTTGAATCCTGATGAATGAAAATAGATGTAAAACACAGAAAATCAAAACTTATGAACCTTATAGAACAATGCCAACAGTGGAATGAACAAGACGAGTTTCAAAAAATAATAGATGCCATTGAAACTATTCCAGCTGACCAGCGCACTCCGGAGTTGGATAGTGAACTGGCGCGTGCTTATAACAATTTGGCCGAACCTACAGACAGGCACCTTTTTCAAAAATCCCTTGCCTTACTGAAACCCCATGAAAACTATTTCAAGGGGGACCATTGCTGGAATTTCCGCATAGCCTATGCTTATTATTATTTAGAGCAAGAGGGAAGAGCGCTCCACTATTTCCGGCAGGCCCTGGATGCACGTCCTGGTGATGAGGATACCCAGCAAATGATAGAAGCATGCCGTAAGGATTTGTCGTTGCCCCGGTTTAACAAGACCTTTCGTGAACGTACAGAAAAGGCGTGGGCTGCTTTTGAACGGGAAGAAGCAAGGCTGCGCAAGATTATGCGCGAAGATATACGCCATGAGCGTAGCAAAGAACTGATTAGCCGTTGTGAGCGTGTCCTTTCCATCGCCCTGAGTGACACGGTATTCGAACTTGGTTGTCAAAAGGACCGATATGAACTGGTGCTGAGTCCTGAAGGAGAACGGATGAAGCTGTTTCCACTGGTTTATTTCCAACAACATGCTCCGGCATCCGTGCGTAAGAACTGGGACATTATAGTAGGCCGTCAGAAAAATCCTCATTCCACAATTCGTATAGATGAATATGAAGTAAAAGGAAAAGATGTGGATGTGTGGATAGAACAGATAAAAGGCAAGCAGGTGGTGCTTACTCTTTATTGTGAGAAACTGCTTCCTCTGCTGAAAGAAAACGAAAACAAGGCTTGGTGGATGGTGGCCAACCTGATGTCGCACGAACTGGGTGAAATTGCTTACCTGTCTCTGATTCGCAGTTTCGAATTGGCCGCTACACCTAAAAAGGGAATCAGCACCAAGCTGTCCGTACTTTCTGACGCATTGAAGGCAATGAATCTGCCCGATTACAAAGATGCAGAAGAATTCCTGATTCACAATCGTATCAACTATAACTTGAGCCCGGAAGAAGACAAAAATGCCGACTGGCGTCTGGATGTCTTTACAGGGAGTGCCTGTGTGCCTGCACTTATCAACGGCTATTTAAGTGCGGAACCAGATGCCATGGATGAGCTTCATCAGGATGGCATTGTGGCTGGATTCTTTATTTATCCGGCAATTGAAGCTGTAGAAGGAGAGGAACGTACGAAACAAATGCAGCAACTCAGGGATGACTTGCAGGAGAAAATCCGGAAGCAGGCTGGCGATGATGTGGTAGCTTTTCTGGGGGGAGCTACGGGACTGTATTGCGGATACCTGGATTTTATGGCCTGGGATTTAAGGAAACTATTAGAGGTTGCTGCCGATGTCTTTTCACACACCAATCTGCCGTGGGCATACTTCCATTCTTTCCGCCGTGATGTAAGTACGGTAAGAATATGGGAACGTACAGTCGAAGAAGAAGCTCATCAACAGGGCATACATCCGGACACCGGTTCCCTGCTCTCGGCAGAAGACCTTCGTGCGCTGGAAGCTTTTCATGAAGGGGCCACCGGTTATTTCGGAAAAATGTTCAGCTACATTGTAGATTTTGTAAGGAAAGGTGTCAAGGAAGGCCGTTTTACAGAAGAACAGGCCCGGGCTGACCTCCAGATAGCCTTGTGGTATTCGTATAGCTGTATCAACCTGACCTCTTATGAATATTATTACCGTGCCATGCAGTGGATGCCCGATTCGGAAAAGAATGCTAAAGGATGTGCCACATGGTATTATCGTTACTCTTGTGCGCTGATGTATTGCAGTCGGTTGGAAGAGGCCCTGAAATATGCCGAGCAAGGAGCAAAGGAAGAGCCCGATTATCCCTGGATATGGCTTCAGGTAGGAAAACTCCGTTATTATTTCGGCGATAAGAAAGGCGCGCTGGAAGCCGTAAAGCAGGGGCTTTCACTTGAACCGGGCGATTATGAGTTCCTGACATTGGGCCGGGAGATAGAGCTGGGAGCCTCACTTGAACAGATGGAGTTCCACTGGATAAATCCGGATGCAGACCGCGACCTGCTTAACGGGCTGGATGAAGAGGCTGACGATAAGAGATGTACCATTTCCTGTCTGACAGTCAATCCGGAAGGTCTTGCTCGTTTCCATCGGATATTTACCCCCGGACTGGTTACTGATTATGTAAAGAATTCACCCTATTGCCGCTTCAACTATCAGACGCAGCATGGCAAGGTAGAAGTAGTGTTCAAGATGAACGAGGCGGGGCTTTCTAAACTACAGGCCGACTGGCTGGTAATGGTGAAAGATGCACTGGATGACGGACGCTGGGCTGCACATCGTACTACAGAAAATCAGGAAGGATCGCTTGAAACCATTGTCTTAGGACTTGACTATTCCATTCTCTTAGAGTACAAGCTGAAAGGTCCGGATGAAGGATATGTGCAGGTGTGGTTGAACAAGGATGGCACACCCGTTTCAAATGAAAGCGGTGATTGATATTAAAGGGTTTAAAGAATAAAATCAACTTTAAAAACAAATGACATGAAACGAATAAACTATTATCTGCTGCTTCTGGCAACCATGCTGTGTGTATCATCACTAAATGCACAGAAAGAATACTCTATAGATTGTGTCACTGTAATCAATTTGGGAGACGGGCGTATTCTTCACAGAGATATATCTGGCAATAAACCTCTCAATGGCGAACATCGTATCATTGACGGTTATCATTCTGCTTACATTCTTGCCGGGTTCAAAGATGGTCTCTACAATGGTGATTATGAGGAATATGTGTACAATAAGCTGAAAGCCAAAGGCTCATACAGAGAGGGATGGAAGAATGGAATCTTCAAGAAGTTTGATGATGAAGGCAGAGTGACAGAAGAAAAATCCTACAAGGACGGAAAACTTGATGGGGCACATCGTACATTCTATACAAACGGCAAGCTGGAAATGGAGCGTTTCTACAAAGAAGGAAAACAGGATGGGAAGGATTTGTATTATGAATTTGACGGAACTCTGCGGAGGGAACATAACTATAAGAATGGGAAACAGATTGGCAAACAATATTCATACATAAAGGGTACATTCGAACTGAAAGAAACATCCTATTACAATGAACAAGGACTGCTTGATGGTGACTTTGAGCAACTTTACTTGTTCGGTCAGCCTCGTACTATCGCCCATTACAATAATGGTCAAAAGGATGGTACCTGGATACAGATAGCAGAAAGTGGAGATACGCTTCATATAACGACTTACAATAACGGAAACGAAGAAGGACTTCAGGTTCGTTTCGACAGAGCGACCGGATCACGAGTAAAGGAATTTTACAAAAAGAATAACCGTTATGACGGATTTTATAGAGAATACGACCCTGAAACTGGAGAACTTATTTATGAGGCAACCTACCAGTTCGGACGTCTTAACGGTAAAGCAAAATCATTGGTACGCGATAACCGTTTCGATTATTGGGAAATAAGTACATACGTCAATGGTCGACAGACTGGTCCTTTTGAGTCACGATATGTAAAGAACGATAAAGTAAGAGAAATAGGTACATATCGCAATGGTCATCGCACCGGACGATGGAAACGCTATGACATCAATGGAAAACTGGAGATGGAATGGGAAGAATAGGAATTATGGTTTAATAATCCTGTGTGTTGGAAAGGCCGGTTAATGATAGAGCGTATGAAAACAGTTATATCGTTATTTATTATTAATATGCCAAGTTAGCTGCTAAACGCAGCTTCTTGTCTAGCCATTATCAACTATAAAGTAAATAAGTGTATGTACGAGATTTTTTTAGAAAAGAACATCAATAGTATCAGGCAAACAGTTGATGATGCCTTTATTGCTAAATACGCCGATTTGTCTTATCCGGAACTGACTACTCTATGGCAAGAAGTTGGACTGGGCAGCTATTGTGATGGAATGCTTAAAATCATAAATCCGTCAGATTACCAAGATGTACTAAACTCTTGTTATATTATGGACTATGACACATCGTTTCTGACATTCATGTGTACGGCTTTCGGTGATGTCTTTGCCTATGTAAAAAATTCAAGATTGAAAAATTACATTGTTTATTTGAATGTAAGATACGGAACATATTTAATTCTTCCGGATAATCTCGTATTATTGTTGGGTAAAATAATCTTTAACAAAAGTATCTTGAAAGGTTGGTTTGATTTAGAAAATTATCCTGTAATTCAAGACGTAATGGGAACTCCGGACTATGACGAGTGTTTCGGATATTCTCCACTGCTGGCATTGGGCGGAAGTGAAAGTATTGAAAATGTCAAGATTGTCAAGACACTTCCTTATATAGATATAAGTACACAAACAATCGGCAGATTCAAAGATTCAGATAAATTTTGAGTTTGAAAAAAGTTGGTAACAACGCAGGGTAACGGCAAGCCGTTCCCTGCTGAAACATTAACGATAATAATTATGAATACAGAAGAACTTTATATTTGGCGATATGGGATAGGTAAACTTCCTAAAGGATTATTGGAGTATGGTAGATCTGATATCTGTGATACTTACGATGAGAGTAAAAGGCAGAAGTTTCAGAATCTCGGGCAATGGATGTGGCAAAATAATGACGGATGGCGCGAGAATTTACCTCCCGTCTTATTCCTTGTATGCAACAAGAAACCGGGAATCCTGCAATTTGATTTTCTTGATAAAAGCAGTATAGAACTCAAAATCGTATCGGAAGATTTTTTGTCTTTACTTCAAGAAAATGGGTTTATCGATAAATATGATATTGCAACTGTCAAGGTAGTAGACAAGAAAAACGAATCTCTAACGGATAAGAAATACTATGCTCTACGTATAAATCATTTTGATAACGATTATTTTCATTTCGGGAAAGGCATAACATATCAGAGTGACTTTCAAAAAAAACTAGGTACTTGTTTTACAGTATATCCTGATATGAAACTGAAAGACAGTTCAATCAAACAGAATTTCTTTGTTTTGAATAGTATAGAATATAAAGATGGTATAATATTCCGAGAAAGAGTTTTGGATAAGGTATTGAATCTGTATAAACCTGAAATTTACAAATTATCAGACTACTCCAAACTATGGATAGATAATGACTTTTATCCATATGGAAATGAATTTATGATTGTGAAATAAAATCGTTAACAAGGTCGAGATAACAGCTAAACGCTGTTGCTCACCAAACCATTAATAACAATAGAACGAAACATGAAGATAAGAATATTGACTTATTTACCTCACATCATCTACTTTTTAGTATTGGGAGTACTATTATTGTTATTGGTGTGGATTGTAAGTCCATCTGATACAGGTGGAGGCATGGACTTTGCTCCTTTTTTACAGGCAGCTTTACTTTTTGCAGGTGTTCTTGCATATCTGATTTACGATTTGTCTTTACATAAGCTCAACTTCAGAATATCTTCACAATTTATAATATTTATTTTTTTAGCATGGTCGTTTAGACATTACTTTAAGATGCAGGAGCTGAATAAATTATGTAGTGGTCATCCGGAACCTCCATATGATTCTCTTATACCTCCACCAATAGATGATTTTATAGTATTATGGGTTGTTTGTCAGGGGATTCTTTTTTACTTATTCTTATTTACAAATGTTTCGTATTTGTTAAATAGAAAAAAGTTATTAACAAACCGGGATAACGCTTGACTGCGTTCCCCACTAAACCATTATAAACAATAAAACAAATTTTTATGGAAGATTTTGATATTCTAAAGAGATTTGACAATGATAAGCTAATAGATGTTGTGAAAAATTATAAGCGTTACGGCTATGATGATGAAATTCGTGATTATGCTATTAATTTATTGGAAGAAAGAGGCTGGAGCGTTGAGGATTTGAAAACATTCGGTTATTGGGAAAATTCCGATTACGAAGAAGCATTGATACAATACAAAGCTTATTGTAGAAATTCACTGATAGCTGTCTGTGTCTTGGTGTTAAGTCTTTGTATGCTGGCGCCTATCTATCTTGTATTTGTTTTTATGGCATATCGGAATGTATGTAAGTTCTATCAGGCATTAGGGAGAAAGGAAGAAGCCGTATTCTCCTTTGACTTGTGTTGGCATGTTTTGTTGTTCTTCTACCTAAAAGAGAAAATGAAAGAGGAGTTGAAAGGAATAAGATAAGTTTATAACAAAAAATAACTTAACGTTGTCTCTCACCCAAACCATTAACAAAAACAGAAAGTCTATGAACAAAGAATACTTTGTATTAGAAATAGAGGACACAAGTTCTGCTGAGTATAGAAAGAACTATTGGAAAAAAGCAGCCGAAATTCTCCTTGAGAGAATATATCAAAGAGAACAGTGCATATCCGAAAAGGTTAAAAATATCATAGAACTTTGTTCTTTACCCGAACATCGTTTTTTTAATGTAGATGTTTATATGCCTAAAAAAAGGAATAAGGCAGATACCAACTATTATGCTCTACATTACGACTTTACCTATATTCAAAATGATATATTAGGAATGATTGATTACCTTAAAATGATAGAACAATGATTTAAATGATGATTGGTATGCGTTATCCGTTCAATCTTTCTGAACCTTTGGTCATTCCACGGAAGAAAATCAGTACATTTGTGGAAGCCGGGTTGTGTATCGCTTATATATGGCTCTGTTGGGACATGCTGTCCGAAAGACTGGTTTTTTGGATTCCCGTAGGCCTATTTTTTTATTTTTTGGTGAAGGGTATCCGGCATTGGCACCATGTCATCCGAATCAGTGAACAGGGAATCACTACTCCCAAAAGAAAGCTGTTGCTTTGGAATAAAATCTTGTATTGCCGATATGTGGTAGTGTATGGTAGATATACGCATGTAGAACTGTTTCTCCGTACTAGCCAGAACTACAACGAGACAATCCTTCTGGATGATTATTTCTGTAACCATCGGGAGTTGAGGGCTGCCATTGCATTTTACTCCAGAGGGAAGGTGGAATTGGAAAGTAAAGAAGAATTTTAGTATGAAATTACATTACTGGAATAATGTTTTCAATTCCGGGTAACAGACAGTATCTTGTTCATAGACCTAACCCAATATTAGAATGGGTATAATATTTTGCTAACTAGGTTGAGATAACAGCTTAATGCTGTTCCTCAAGCAAATCATTAGATATAACAGATATGAGAATATTTATACTATATTGCTTGCTCCTTTTTCCACTTAGCTATGTCATAGCAGAAAATGGCTGTATGGAACAAAGTTCTGCAAAATATCATTCTTTGGCTGAACAAGATTCCCTTTATATAGAAACGGAAAAAACAGAATCTGAAATTCTATATAGGTTATGTTTTAATCAGCAAGGTAAAAAGAATGTTGTTTTTGAGTTGAAAGCGGTAGATGATAGTAGTATTGACTTCATACAAAGCTATACAATCATGGGTGTAAGAAAGTTTGATAGCTTTGCTGTGTACGATAATGTAGTAGACGGAAATCGTTTTTTGTTTTTTGATTATGAAAGTCAAATTGCTTATATAACGCCTACTTGTTTTTCCGGTTTCTATCCGATATACAGTTCTGTGGACTTTTCAAAAATGGAAGTTTTGCTACAAAATGAACATTCTTGTTTGAAGTATCCAAGTGATACGTTAAGTATTGACAGTAAGGTGACTTATGTTCCATTTAACTGTAATAATCGAATCATAAAGGCTATTTTTGTTCCATACGCTCAAGTAGGAAAAGATAATAAATATTTAAAACGAAAGATAGCATCTGGCGATGCTCCTTTCTAACCATTATCAACCATAAAACGTAGAAATATGTACGAAGAATTTTTAGAAAAAAGCCTCAATAGTAAGAGGCAAGCAGTAGATGATACTTTTATTGCTAAATATGCTGATTTGTCTTATCCCGAACTGAATACTTTATGGCAGGAGGTCGGGTTGGGAAGTTATTGTAATGGGCTGTTTAAGCTCATTAATCCGTCAGATTATCAGGATGTGATAAACTCCTGTTTTGAAAAGGAGGATGACCAATCATTTCTACCATTCATGTGTACGGCTTTCGGCGATCTCTTTGCTTATGTAAAGAATCCGAGACTGAATAATTACGTCGTTTATCTGAATGTCAGATACGGAACATATTTAATACTTCCTGCCAATCTTCGTGCGATTTTTAATAAGGTAATGGTAAATGAAAGTTTCTTGAAAGGCTGGTTTGATTTAGAAAATTATCCTGTAATACAAGAAAAACTCGGAACTCCAGATTATGATGAGTGTTTCGGATATTCTCTACTATTGGCTTTGGGAGGAAGTGAGGACATTGAAAACATCAAGATAGTTAAGACTATTCCGTACATTGACATTTGTACCCAAACAATCGGCGAATTTGAAATTGCAGATAAATGGTGAATATAGAATAGGTTGATAACGAAGCAGGATAACGGCAAGCCGTTCCCTGCTGAACCATTACTAACAATAGAACGATGAATAAAACCGTCCAATCCATAGTATCATTGACTGCTTTCAGTGCTTTACTGATAGCCATAACATTATTTTGTGGTGGCTTAGGTTTTAGTCGTCTGTTCGAGATATATGGTATTATGGAATATTGCCTTTTAGGTTTACTTATTATTACAGATGTATTGCTAATCTACAAGGTCTATAAACTATATGCAATGCAGCCTAAAGTGATAATGTTATTGCTGGGCTTGGAATGTTGCTCTGTCATTTTGTGGCTTGCCTTTATCTGTATAGACCAAAGTCTATTAGATTGGCAAATTACAAACTTCATATTGCAAGCTGTCAATTTAGATGGTTTCACGGGAGATGAACGAGGATTGAATATGCTTGCAGTATTATGCGGCATTATTTATCCTCTTTGGGGGATTTGGTGTTTATTCACTGGATTGAAGTTTATAAATAAGTTAGTAACAACGAAAGATAGCATCTGACGATGCTCCTTTCTAACCATTATAAACAGTAGCAATATATGATACATAGAATATTAGGATATTTATGGTATAAGACGGAGTACTTCACCCGACATTCAGATACAAGTATGTATTCTTGGCATGTTCCAAGTGTGTTAAGTACCGTAATAATATTTTACGGAGTAGATATAGCTTTGATTTATTGGGCAGCTACAAGTGTTAATCCGGGATCACTTTTTCTGCTTGCCTTTCCTCTTATATGGATTATTCTGTATGTCTATTATCATTATAAACGACGGTATTTGAAAATTCGAGAGGACGAATCGTATGAGAAATATTCCAATATATGGGCTATTCTATTTTTAATATTACCGTTTATTATTCTAATTGTATTGCTGTTTATGGCAGATAAATTTTATATGCCATATTAATCTTTTATAATAAAATAAGTTCATAACAAGGTTGAGATAACAGCTAACGCTGTTTCTCACCAAACCATTAGCGAAAACATATTAAGATGAAACGGATAGAATTGTTTATGAATATGCTATACTATTGTAATTATATGATTTTTCATAAGGTACAAAAAGGTCTTGATTGGCTTGTTTTCTCTATATTGGACAATGTATGTACACGAAAGTTCTGCAAAAGCAATGGTTACTGGAAATATGTAAACAACTTTAAGCAGATGTATAATAAATCGATGTGGTTTTCAGAAAATAAAAAGAAACCGCCGGTTAAGATTCTTAGTATGGCAGACACAGGAATTATTTTATTTATTTGCATTAACTCGTTTACAATACTGATTAACTTACTTACAATACTGGATGCTATAGCTATAAAAACAGATATAGAAGAATATGATTTTTTCAATAACAAAATGGTATTGGGATTACTAATAATTATTCTTTGTATAATGATATATTTTACTTATCATGTTTTTATAGATAGGAACGATAAATATGTTTCTTATTTCAAGAAATTCAGGAAACAGAAATTTTGGAAACTATTTATATGGTATATACTATCTTATAGTATGTCTATGGCTTGTCTTGGTATAACTTTAAGGTTTATTCTGACAAAATAATAGCAGAAAGAATATTTCACTAACAAAGCAGGATAACGGCAAGCCGTTCCCTGCTGAACCATTAGATATAATTGATTCATGCGATATACAGTTAATATAATAGTGAGTATAAAGGACGTTATTAAAAAGATGGATATTGAAATACCAGAGTACATTTCAAATATCCAGTCTTTCTATTTATATCTTAAAGAGAAATGTGATTTACCACAGGTTAATCAAGGTGAAGTCTGTATTTGCAGTAAGGATAAGAATAGAGATATAACTTTATTTGTCATAACTGATACCGAATCAGTTCTTTACTCTCCCTTTGAAGATATAAGTATGTTTGCTTCTATTTTTCCTCTTTATATTTCTTATTGTAGCACTATTACACGAGCAGAAGAAATATTTCTCGCAAATGAAGGTTCTCACTATTATATGTGGCATGAAGGTTATGAAGATGAGTATTCAAAGTATGGAATCGCTAAAGAATTGGAAGAAGAATGGCTTCAAGAATACTGTTTATCTCCCAAGATTCCTTAAATATATCTAACAAGGTCGAGATAACAGCTAACGCTGTTTCTCACCAAACCATTAGTAATAAAGAAAGCAATTAATATGTACGATAAGTTTTTAGATAAGAGCCTAAACAGCACTCGCCAAACGATAGATGATACTTTTATTGCAAAATATGCTAATGCGGTATCGGAACAAATAATCGAACTTTGGAAAGAAGTTGGACTTGGAACGTTTTGTGATGGATTGTTCAGAATTATTAACCCCGATAAATATAAGACAATAGTAGATGATAGTTATCCTTTGTATGAATATGAAACAGCAACTCCATTTATGACAACTGTTTTTGGAGATATTTTTGCTTATGTTAAGAATCCCGTGATAGGAAATTATGTCGTATTCATCAATGTAAGATACGGAACATTCAAGATTTTATCCGAGAATGTTGATATACTATTGAATGTGGTAATTTTCAACAAAAGTTGTTTGGAATCATGGTTTTCCTTAAATAAATATCCTATGATAAAATCAGAAAAGGGTGTTCCTGCATTGGATGAATGTTACGGATACGTTCCAGCATTGGCATCGGGTGGTATAGAATCAATCGATAGTATCAAAATTCTAAAAGCTATTCCGTATATAGAAATGTCACTCCAATTTATCGGGGATTTGAAGCGAGTGCGATAGAATATATTACTAACAAACCGGGATAACGTTTGACAGCGTTCCTTGCTGAACTATTAATAATAATTGAACGTATGAAAACAGTCATATCATTGCTTTTTTTACTGTTACTCATAATGCAAAGCTGCGGGTTCGTATATGAACGGCATCTTACAGGAAACTATTACCTGATAGCGGTAGATACCAAGGAGGATATGGATGTGTGTTATCATCAGAAAAATGATTCACCCTATACGGGAATAACGGGAGCCAGTGTTTATGCAGTGGGATATGATGATAATTTTATTCTTGTCAAGGCATATCGTGCTTTTAAGGACAGCATGGGCATTTCCTTACCCCGTTATGATAAGGATACAACCGAATATTATATTATTCCCGTAAACAACACACAAAAAGCATGGGAAGCACAAGAAAATAAGTTTGGGGCATTCAGTAAAAAGGATTTTGAAGTCAAGCGGAAAGAATTAGGTGTACCGGATGATATAACTTTTAAGGAGTTATAAATATATTATTAATGAGAAAAGATGACGTCTTATGTCGTTTATTCTCAGATTATTAGTGGTGACAATATCATTATAAATCCAAAATATAAAATAGATATGATAGCATGTGTAATAAATATGATACTTATAGCGGTTTCACTGTTGCTACTCTTTTTATTAAGAAAGAAGAAATATAAAGGTGTAAAGAAAATAATAATACTAACAATATGCTTTGTGACAGGTCTGTATATTTTGTTGCAAATAATTATGTTGCTATATTTCTTCTTAGGCGATTTCTCTGCAGAAGAATTATGGTAAAAATATCACTAACAAAACTAATAATTCTTTATGATTAAATTCTTTTTTGATGCGATGTATTATCAGTTCTTTATATACAATAGGGATAAATTTAAGTTGGAAGATCCACATGAGAGAACAATATTACTATTCTGTGGAATATTATTTCTACCGATAATTGCATTGATTTATCCATTGATAAAAGAGAATTTCAATTATGATTTGCCGTTTATTTTCTTTGTTCCAATATTTTATATTCTATATTATTTTTTAAATAGATATTATGTAAGAAAGGGAAAGGGAATTGAGATAATACGAGAAAAACCTTTATTGTTTAAAAGCCAACGTTTATCGTTCATTATCTCTTGGATGGTTTACCCATTTTTAGCTGTATTGCTTTATTTCATGATAACACATCGGCATTGGCTGAAAATAATATAATAAAGATTTAATAGGTTGGTAACAACGAAAGAAAGCATCTGACTATGCTCTTTTCTAACCATTAGCATTAACGTGCAACTTAAAAAACTAAATATGAAGATAATAAATTGGACATTACTTTTTCTTGTAATGTTTTTTTGTTGCTTAGATAGCGTGAAAGCAAATCCATTACAGCAAGATACTATAAGGGATGTAACTTATCAACTTTATCCGTTGGGTGTTGCATGCCGTAACAATGATATGGCAACCATAAAACGGCTGCTTGCAGGAGAAGATGAACCTATGGCAATGGGTAACGATTTTTATGAGTTTGATATATTTTATACGGCAATTTACTTTGACAAAGAAGATGTGCTGAAATATGCTCTTGCCAGATATAAGGATATTAATAATAGATTATATAGTGACGAATACGGGCTGACGCTCTTGACATACGCCTGTAAATTGTCTAACGTGAGGTTAGCCCGTATATTGCTGGAGCATGGCATTAGCGTAAATGGTTACCAGAGTCCATACGATACATATAAAGTATATCCGATTATGGAAGCCATTGCCAATAATAACATAGAACTGGTGAAATTGCTTTTAGAATATCACGCAGATCTTAATATAAAAGACAGTAACGGCAACACCCCTCTTGCTTTAGCAAAGGAAACAGGTGCAAAAGAAGTAGAAGATTTGCTTTTGCAATGGATGAAGCAACATACTTTCGGACAAAGCTATAAGGAAACTATTCAAGAGGAGATTGATGCAATAAACGAAATGCCTTTGTGGATTGCATACCTTGTTCCTTTGGATAGTTTAGGGAAAGTGATAGAGGATGAATATATGGAGTTTAATCAAATCCATTCATACAAAATCTTAGATGATGGTCAAATCAAGAATGCCAATATATTGTTCACGATGTATTTTGATAGCGATAACAAAATAAGAAAAGTATTTAAGCGATGGGCTGACGGGGGAGCATTGCATAGTATTGCATATTATAATTCTAATGGGCGATTGGTATATGGAATATATAATAAAGGCGATGAAACTCACGGAAAGTTGTATGCTGACGCTTCGGGTTTTCACATAGAGCATTTTCCTGAAGAGAATGAATGTAACGATTGTTTTGAAGCATACTTATTCCTGTCTACGAAAAGCATAGAAGCTCAATATAATATAATATTACAGATCTCCTCAAATGCTAAAAGGACGACTTTTATACCACAAATTGGAGATAGTGCCATACTATGTAGTTCTTACATTTATTCTTTACCTGATGGAGAAAAAACTACCAAAGGTGAGGATGGCATAGCAGTCCAATTTGGAATGCCTGTTGTCATAAGTGAATTAACAAATGGCTGGTGCAGAATAAATTCCATTTTTAATGCTCCTATTGGTTATATATCTATTCAAGACATTGAAATCATTAAGTAAATATATAGTAAGCAACTAACAAGGCCGAGATAACAACTTAACACTATTGATTACCAGGCTATAACTGATTACAACATAATTATAAATTCAAAATATAGATATATGATTATATGTGCGATATGTGATTAAATCAAATTAATCATGTATCTTTGGGAGAAAGATGGATTATAATATATAAATATGAAAACAAATAGGGACGAAATATTGGAGAGTGCTTTTCAGTTGTTTATGGCAATGAATTATGAGCGTGTAAGTCTGCAAATGATAACTAAAAAGGTAGGGCTTACTAAAACAGGTATATTTAATTATTACCCTACCAAACTTGATTTGTTTATAGCCGTAGCTGATAAGTTCCTTTTTAAGGTGCAGGACCCTAAAAACAAATATGAGATACATGATGGCACTTTCAGGGATTTTATTCAGAAGTATGTTCAGGGTGTGAAGAATGCGATGGCTAAGATTGTCAATTTAGGCAATTTAAGTAAAGATATTATGCCAGGTAAATCTCCTAATGCCGGATATTTGCATCTTTTGCAGCAAGTAAGATTGTATTATCCGGATGGGGCAGGCAAGCTACAGGAAATGATTGAAAATGATAAGGAGCATTGGCGTGTGGCTATACATGCTGCTGTTAAGAATGGGGAATTGAGAAAAGATATAGATGTGGAGAATGTGATACTGCTTTATCATCATGTTTTCATGGGTATGTCTTATGAGATGTCTTTGTTTAACGGACTTGATACCGATTTGCTCTATTCAAGTTTTATGTGTTTGTATGATGCGTTGAAGCAATGACATAAAATAATCCTTTTCAATTAAAAAAAGCAAAATATTACCGGTTGGTCATATTTTGCTTTTTTATTTTTTATATTTGCAAAAATGACCAATCGGTAATATTATGGAAAAGGAAAAATTTGAGAGCATAAACAAAACGTTCAATTACACTCCAAACAGTGTTTTTACGAATCAGTGGTCCAGTCTGGCATTTGGCATAGGTATGGTTGTCGTTCCATTGATATATCCTTTCGGACTTCGTATCAGGCGTGTTCATATATTGTCGCCTACAGTATTGTCAACAATTCTTGTAATAGGAGGGATATTGCTTCTGTGGTTTACTTTGCAGAGTATGCGGAAGGCCAAAGCGTTGATTGCACAAGGAGGAACAATCAAGGTAGAAGGTAACAGCGTGACATATCCATCCATTGAAAAAGGCAAGGTGGAATATCGTTCATTCCTCATTTCAGATATAGAATATATTAAAGATGATGAAGATGAGAATCAGTGTAAGGTCAGTCTTCCTGATAAGTATGTGATTTTTGAAATCAAATATTTTGACTCATACGATGAGTTTGAAGAATTTCGTGCGATTTTAGGATAAAATAACCAATTTAAAAACTTAATATTATGATTAGACAATTTTTCAAGGTAACACTGGTAGTTTCAATGGTTGCATCGGTACTTGTTGGCTGTAATGGAAGTGAACCTTTAGGAATGGGCTCAGAAGAGAGTATTTCGAAAATAAAGGAGCTCGTAAAAACCAATGTCGATATGAATGAAAACAAAATCTATGAATTACAATGGGAGGAAGATAACGGTGAGCATAAGTTGGAAAATATGCTTTCAAGTATCACTGTTGGCTACATTGATAAAGAAAATAATGATTATAAACTTATTATAGAGTTAAAAGACGGAGAATTTGTTGCAGGTGAACCGGATAAGAATGAAAAATGGAAATATTCGTATGAAAAGTCAACGGCACTGAATCTTGACGATATAAATGCCGGTTTGCTGAAAAAAATGGTCAAAGAGGGATATGACTTGTTTATGACACAGGAAGATAGTACCCAATATGATCTTAAATCAGTCGGGAAGTATAGGTTCTACATTTATCCGGTAAAAGTCGGTCGTGAGCATTTGCTTGCTGAGAATGAATCTTTCAAAAAAGAATATGCCACTATGGTTTCTTACTTCGACTTGAATTTTATCAAGAAAGATGAGGCACCTGAAGTACGTGGAAAACATATATGGACCAATTACTATACCGCTTCATTTAAGATTGATGAAAACGGAGAGATAGGATTTTTTTGATAGACAAGAAGGCTAATTATAAATCAAAGTATTATGGAAAACGGAAAAACGTATGGAAAACAGACTCCGGAAGAAATAGCAAGAGCCGCACAGGAAGCGGCTATCAAGTCAGCCATGGAACAGGCGCAATTAATGTTAGGAAACATACCAGGTATGAACATGCAGGACATGCAGGCACAGATTATGGCTCAGATGCAGGCTGCTGTTCCGAATCTTGTCGATATACAAACCCAACAGGCTACGATGGGGACATTAGGAGATGTGGATGCGGATACAGTATGTAATACTGGTATGAAAAACATGAATGATGCTGCGGATATAACACAATTTTTGATGAACCTGGATTTCAACGCTGATGATTTCTTTGATGATAATGATAGCTGGGAGATTAAAAGAAGTAAGGATGGTACCTTAAACAGTGAACAGCTTCGTTTGTTGGCTCTTGGGGCACCGATACTGGTCTATAATGATGAATATACAGATACCATAGGACACCAGGAGTATGTGGATTCATTGAAGGAACAGATAAGAAGCTGGTGGGAGGTAACTGACAGAGAGTCTGCCTTTGAAATTGTTGACTGGCTGCTTCGTGAAGGACATCATGCTGAAGCGGATAGGGTTCTTGCTGCCATGAGAAACGGGCAGGAAACCGAAGGTATTGATGAAGATAAGGTAGAAGATGTGTCGTTGATAACGGACTACATGTTGGAAAACAGTATCTGTGATATGAATTCTGTACCTCATACAGCCATTGCCTGGGATTTGGTACGTATTGTCAACCTCGGGCGTTGGGCTTTCCAGTGTGGTTATATTACAGAAGAAGATATGTGGAACATCATGTGTGTAGCGGATGAAACAGCTTCTGCAAATTTCTCTTCGTGGGAAGAATATGGCATGAGTTTCGTTTTGGGTCGTGGTGTATGGCACGGTGATACAGACGATTGTCAGACTGCATACGAGATTGTTGCGGAATTGCTGAAGAATGAAGATTCACCTTGGTTACAGCTTTCATGGAGTGATTGATTATTTAAAAGAGCGGAAAAAATGAGTTACGAATTTTATATAATGTCGGGTATTGCCGTTTTTGTAGGCTGTACGTGGCTGTACCGGAAAGGTAAAGGGGCATACATGATGGTACGGAAAATCAGAAGTGCGTTTAAGGTTGTAAATATTAATCCGGCATCCTCTCTTGCCGATGAGCAATATAAGAAGCTTGCTGTCGGTGCGTTGTATGCTTCACAGCAAGGAGCATACCAGAATTCTATAAAGACCGGCATAGACTATGAACTTCCACAGATACTTGGTGAATGGTGGGGAATCAAAAACAGTCAGGATGCCAGGGAAAAGATGAATTATTTGCTGGAAAAAGGATTCAGATATTATTTCCCTTATGTGTGGCAGGCTTTTCTTCTTTCCGACCCCAAGCAACAGGATGAGGTGTTTCAGCAATATATGGAGTCGCAGGAAGATTATGATAAGGCTGTATCTCAGCTTCAGAATCTGGAAGAGACTTATGATGAGTTGATTGAGAATAAAGTCATATCTTCAAAAGAAGACTTGAAGCGTTATGGTGTTGCCGGATGGGATGCAGGTAGGGTATGTTTCCTTGCACGTGCCTGTTGCGAGATGTGTTATATCACAGAAGAAGAAGCCTGGCAGTATATTGACAGAGCGTATGACCTGGTACATCGGGAGTTCGCTTCATGGCATGACCTGGCAATGAGTTATATTATAGGGCGCTCAATGTGGGGAGGAAAGAAATCTTATAATTCAGTAATGAAGGATAACGCTGATAAATTACTTTCCGATGAAAAAAGTCCGTGGGTAAGACTTCAATGGTAATAATTGTGATACAACATAAAAGGTTATGCTTATGGAACTATTTGTCAATACCCAACGAACAACTGACAAGGAAAAGGAACGTTTGTTTTTTGCCGGAGTATTGTTTCTGCTTGGCAAAGCGTATTCGGACGCTTATTCATGCTTTGACCGTATCCAGGAAGAGCACTTCGCAGTAATGTACAACAAGGCATTGTGTTGCTTTATGGTAAAATGGTATGACGAATGTTACAGATTGCTTTGTGAGGCGGAACGGCTCCTGCATGGAATGGATATTGCATGCGAAACGCAGTTGCCTGAAGCTTTTCTCCGCTACGATTATGATGAAGATTTCCCTTTTTACCCCATTCCGCAAGGTATTCCAGTGTTCGGGGCATACAAACAATTGCTTCGGTTGAAAGCGGAAACGGCTTTCCGGCTGCATTTATATAGTGAAGTGAAAGCTATTTCCGCTCGTCTGGGAGGAAAGTACAAACACATAGAAAAACTGATTAACTTTAAAAATAACAACAATGACTTGTAAAGATATATTCGATTTGTACGCATCCGATACCGAAAAATCAGATTTGTGCGATGCTTACAGGAATGTACCGCTTGACAGTCGGGACGAAATACATAAAAACAACACTCCTTTGCATACAGCCTGCTATTTTGCAGACATTACCGCTGTGGCTATCCTCTTGGAAAGAGGTGCGGATACGAATGTGAGAAATGGTGACGGTGACACACCGTTGTGTGTCATGGCGAAGCGGAACTCGTGTCCGAATGATACCCTGTATGCCGATATTTCCGGACTATTGCTTTCAAAAGGGGCAAAGGTAACGCGCTCAGGTAAAAATACAACTGCTTTGATAGAAGCAGTACGCAATCGTCATTTTTTGATGGCTGATGTCCTTCTGATGACGGGAAACCGTATTGATTCTACCGACTGGAATGGTGACAATGTGCTACACGCTATTTGCGACTCCGCAGGATACATTGCAAACAATATTAAGTCCAGAAAAAAACGGATAGCTGACTTTGCTGAAAGATGGTATTCGGACAAGGACAAGCAGGAAACTTATGAAGAGCTGGAAAGCCTTTTGGTATTGGACAAGCAGTGTTGCCATACTGCAAGGATTATTCTGGAAAGCGGGCAGATAGATTCGGAGGAAAAAAACAATTGCGGGAAAACACCCTTTCTTATAGCAGCAGAAAGAGGCGCCTGGAAAATTGGAGCCTTGCTATCAGGACAAGAACCCGAAACAGACGAGTTTGCGGCCATTACCGGGGGATTAAACCTGTTTCAGGCATTGTGGTATGGGGCCGAAGAGGCTTTGGACGCTCTGCTACGTTCCGGTGCGGATACTCAAGTTGTGTGCGAGGATAATGGTATGACTGATTTCAAGGGAAAATCCCCGTTGGGATGTGCTCTGACATGGGAGAATTTTTCAGCAGCAGAGTTATTGCTGAGAGGGGGAGCCGATCCGAATTTTAGGGATTCGGAGGAGCGGACAGCCTTTGCAGTATGGATGAGTAACAGAGGGCATGGCTGTGAGTATAAGGAGTCATGTCTGCATTTTCTTCAATGCCTGACAGCGTATGGGTGGGATTTGGAAAGTCCGGCCGACAAAGAAGGAAACACTGCCTTATCCGTGGCCTGTCGCGGGGTAAAATATGACACGGGAATATGGGCTGTTCGTTATCTCGTAGAAAACGGAGCGGATGTGAATGCAGCCAATATGCAGGGACAGACCCCTATGATGAATCTTTATGGAGGACGTTACTGGGATGGAAACATACCGCGTTTTTCTGGCTTCGCAAGGTCGTATCCATACGACGGGCGAGTTTGTACGGAACAAGATGCGGAGACGCTTGAGGTGTTGCTTGAAGCTGGGGCAGACATCAATGCCAAGGACAAATGGGGTAATACTTTGTTGCATTATATAGCGGGAAGCTCGATGAGCGGTTCAAAGGAGGCGACTGAATTGGTCATGGAGTTCGGTACTCCAGATGTGAGTGCTGTGAATAATGAAGGCTTGACAGCCTTGGACATCGCAGCGAAAAAAAATGACGAAACTCTTGTAAAATTTTTATTGAAATATAGTTGAGATTTGTATGGATAACAATATGACTTTCCTGAATGCCTGCCGTAACGGTCAGAAAGGTATTGTACAGATATTCCTGAAAAAAGGTGGTATTGATGTGGACAAACGGGATGTAGAGGGTAATACTCCGTTATATCATGCTTGCCTGAAAGGATTCAGAGACATTGTGAATCTTCTGCTCGATAGCGATGCGGATGTTTCCATTGCTAACAACCGTTCGGAAACACCCTTACATGCAGTTGCAAGGAACGGGAATAAGGAGATAATCGGAAAACTGATACAATATGGAGCGAATCTGGATGTAACGGATAATGAGGGACGAACTCCATTGATTCGTCTCCTTGATAACAAGCGTACCGATGCAGCCCTGTTTCTGATAGAACAAGGGGCAGACACAGAAATCACTGATAATTCTGGTCATAAGCCGATAGATTACGCTACTGCCCACGGGCTGAAAGAAGTTGTGATACGCCTGATAGTGGATGGAACAAGCGATATCCAAGGTAATACACCTCTCCATCAGGCGGTTTTCAATGGTCAATCGGAAATAGTCCGTTTGTTGCTCTCTACAACTCCCGACATGATAGATGTAACGAATGATGCTGGGGAAACTCCTTTGCTCATCGCCTGCATGAAAGGAAACCTGACCATCGTTAATCTGTTGATTGATGCTGGGGCAGAAGTAAATAAAGCCCTTTTAAATGGAAATACCCCCTTGCACTTTGCAGCTGGGTTTGGAAATAAATTTATAGGCAATAGCCTGATAGCGGCACAAGCACTAGTTAATGTTAAAAACAAGAATGGGGAAACGCCACTTATTCTTGCTTCCAGGGAAGGCAACAATGAGTTTGTCACACTGCTTGTGGCACATGGAGCAGACGTAAACCTTGCGGATAATTTTCAGCAGACAGCATTGCATTATGCAGGTGAACGAGGCTATAATGAGATTGTGGAGACATTATTGATGGCAGGATCTGAAGGATAGCACGGATAACACAACATAAGGCCCCATTCCCTGCAAACCATTATGAACCATTTTCCTTATTATAAAAATTGAACCATGGAATTTATAAAACGACTAGCCAATAATCTGTTTGGCAAACGTAAAACGTATGATGCGAAAGAACTGGGTATATTTCATTCTAAAGTTTGGAATTGCTGGAAAAATGAAAGCTATTATTGGTTCACGTCCATGAAATTTCCGGTATATCGGGAAGAGACTTTTTTGTGTATAAATGGAGATTCAGATGCTCCATTTCAGCCACAGATATTCTGCCTGAGAGAGGTACTCAACAACTGGGAAGAAATACGCAGTCAGATAAGCAGAATTATACCTAAACATGTTCGTTATATAAAAAATAAGGAAGTTTTTATTTATTGGAAAGAGTGCTTTTACCCGGAGTCTGTCGATGTGTTTGGAGCTGGAACTAATGGAGTGAAGATTACTTTTTCCACATATGACTTAAATCATAGTTTCAGTTTTGTATGGAGAGATGGACATGTCCGTGATTTCGTTTTGGAAAACGAGGAAAAGGAAAATATTCCATATCCGGAGGCATACACGTATTATTTATTTGATTATTTGTATTATATAGGCGAAATATGGGAAAAAAGCAATTCTCGGATGTGTGGCAGTATATTACTTTTTTGGTATTACACATTCATTTTTGTTATTCCTGTATATTTTCTTCTGCTACATATACAAGAAATAGGTAGAGCTGATAATTTCCCATTGTATTATATAGGATTTAATTTCCTTTTTCCATTTCTATTTTCATGGGTTCGATACAGGAAGAAAAGAAAATCAGCTCTGATGAAACATTATCGTTATCCTAAGAAAATAAAGATTATCAGTGCTATTTTCTTTTTGTTGGTTCCAATTGTAATATGTGGTTTAGAGATATGGATTTATGGTAAACAAGGATGGATTAATATTGTATATTGAGAAGCTGTAAAACTGTTTGGTTTAAATTATTATAATCATTTATAGGGATAATGAACGTGAGGGATTATTCAACAGATGAGCTCTTGATGATGGCCAATAATGTAACTGAAGAGTATTCTGAAGAGGAAGTCAGACTGGCAAAGAAAGAGTTATATAAGCGAGGAATAAATGACGAGTTAATAGCCGACATTGTGAAGGAGGAAGAAGAGGCTTTTATGAAAAGGTTGGATGCTGCTGCACGTGCGGAGCAGGCCCGGATAGATAAACGAAACGAAAAGAACAGGAATATAAGTTATCAATGGTGGGAATTACTGATTTTATTTGTATTTGCACCATTTTATTTGTGCAGGAGATGTTATTTACCTCATAATTTTTTCCCGAAGTTGAGACAGTTGAGAGAAGAAAAATATGACCTGAAATTTAAACAACGGCTTATTGCATTAATTGCTGGAGATATAGTATGGGTCCTTGCTTATTGGATTGAACGTGTAATCATGGGAAACTAGATTACATAATTTCTCTGGCTATCCACGCGCAGGCTTCAGCATCGGGCAGTGCGTTATGATGGTTTTCCAGACGGTATCCGCAGGCTGCGGCCACGGTGTGCAATTGGTGGTTGGGGAGCTCCGGAAATACTCTGCGTGCCACGCATAGAGTGTCATAAAACTCATAGTCTGGATAGTCCATCTGATAGACGCGGAAAACGGCTTTCAGGCAGCTTTCATCGAAAGGACGGTTGTGTGCCACGAGCGGCAGTCCCTCTATTAACGGCTCAATCTGTGCCCAAACGGCAGGAAATACCGGTGCGTCTTCGGTATCTTCACGGGTGAGTCCGTGTACCTGTGAGCACCAGTATGTGTAATAATTCGGTTCCGGATTGATGAGGGAATAAAAGGTATCGGCTATCTCGCCGTTGCGCACCACGACCACGCCTACCGAGCATACGGATGAGCGCTGGTTGTTGGCGGTTTCAAAATCTATTGCGGCAAAGTCTCTCATGTCTTTACTTGCTCTATATACGTTATCGCTTGGTCACGGTAATCATGAACGTGACGGCTACCATGGCAATGGAAATGCCGACAATGATGTTGGTGGTCAGCGGTTCGCCAAACATCAGTGTGCCGACAATGATGGCGGTGATGGGTTCGAATACGCCGAGTACAGAAGCCTTGGTGGCTCCGATGTTACGGGAGGCAATGGCGAGGGTGGCCGTAGAAACGATGGTTGGCAGCAGGGCAAGTCCCACAAGGTTAAGCCAGTCTGCTTCGGTAGTGATTCCAGCCGTAATTGCAGTGTCGGAACTGAGGATTTTTCCGATAAAGACAATCGCTCCTACCATGAGGGCATAGAAGGTGAGCAGGGAGTTGGATATGCCGGCAATGGCCTTGCTCCGGTTGATGATGACGATGAAGAGTGCATACACCAGTGCCGAGGCGATGGAGAGCAGCACACCGATGGGGTTGATGGTTTGTGAACCGTCACTCTGTGTCATGATGAGCACACCTCCGAAGGTGGCGGCAATGGCAAGCCATACCGGCCATGAGGGAACGACTTTCAGGAACACCATGATAATGGCCACGAGGACGGGGTAAAGGAATACCAGCGTAGTAGCCAGTCCGGAAGCGATGTATTCGTATGCATCGAAAAGAAAGATGCTGCTGGAGGTGTAAAGTAGTCCGAGGACGAACAATACGCCGATTTGCTTTCCTGAAACCCGGAAACTCTGTTTGCGGAGCAGCAGGAACAGGCCTAAGAGCAGCACTGCGAAAGCGTAGCGGAAGAAAAGTATGGACTCAGTGGCGGCACCGTTCTTCATCAGCGGAACCGCAAATAAGGGATTTAATCCGTAAGTAATACCGGTGATAATTCCTGCCGGATAGCCGATAATGGCATTTTTGCTTAGTTTTTTCATGTGCGGGTAGATGTAATTGTGTAATCGGGGTGCAAAATTAATTATTAAATGACAAACCTGCGCTTGTGACGGAGGAGATTCTTCCCGTGTGCCTACTTTCTGTAAATATATCTTGCCAGTCCGTAGATGTATCTCCGGAATCCCGGACGGTACTTAAGCAGACGGTCGAACCATTTCAGATGGTGGCTGGCAATACGTACGGCCCATCCTACATAATACATGGCAAACAGCGTACCTACTCCGATGATATGCCATTGCCATTTTCCGAAGAAGATGTAGCAGAAGACGATGCCGAGAAGCACCAGTGAAACGTCTACCACAATCTTGACTTTCGGAAATTCTATGCCCGTCACCTTGCTGATGGCGACGGGAAAGCCTTCTCCAGGCATGGTCACGCTGCCGCATCTTACCTCCAGTGCAATGCCTGCTGCCAGGATGGTGATCCGGCCAGTTGGGCCATGGCTTTCTCCCATATAGCTTCGGGTTGCAGCCATGAAAGAAGGTAGAGGTTCAGGTCGATTAACATGCCGAATACAAAACCCACGAGCAACTGGAACAGTTGGACCGGGTCAAACTGCCGGCGGAGTACTCCCACTTGTCCCACTACCAGCAGGGCATTCATGATGAAGGTGTATTGCCCGATGGTCAGTGACGGTGTCAGTCCGCCGGTTCCCGCATCATGAAATACATAGGGCAATACACTGATGACGCTTGCTCCCAGCATGCTCTTTACGCAGGCGGCAATTCCCAGTGTCATGATGTACAAGGCAATGAAAAGCAGTAAGTGTTGCCAGGCAAAAGATATGATTTTTTCTTTTTTTGTCATTTTTGATTGTACTTCGTGCGATGTTGTTTTTCGTGTGGATTATTATCTCAGAAACGGATCAATAGTACTGAGCAGCTCAGCCTTCTGCATCACGCCGCTGGTTCTCCAGAGTACTTCCCCGTTGCGGAACAGCATGAGGGTAGGGACGGACTGAATCTGGTATTTCTGAGACAATACGCTGTGTGTGTCCACATCAATCTTGATGATACGGATGCGGTCGCCCAGCACGTCTTTCACCTGTTTCAGAATCGGGTGCATCATTTTACAAGGTTGACACCAGGTGGCGAAGAAGTCCACCAATATAAGCTGATTGCCTGTTACTACGTCATAAAAAGTTTCCATTGCTTTCGTTTTTAAGTGGTTCTATATAAACAAGGCTACCTCCCGAAAGAAATAGCCCGGTGTGTGTTCAATACGTTTAAAATGCGGTGCAAATGTACGAAAAGCCGATTAATGATGAACATGAAATAGTAAAGAAAAATCTGTATCTTTGCACGACTTTTTTTAAGGTAAGAAGAAACAATGGATGCAATCGTTACACAGATGATTATCCTGTTTATTCTGGTAATCATCGGCTATTATCTGAGTAAGAAGAAAATGATGGATGCGGATTTCGACCGCAAACTTTCGGGACTGGTTATCAACGTGACGTGTCCCAGTCTGATACTTTCGTCGGTGATGGGCGACACGCTTCCCGACAAGACGCTGATTCTGCCTTTGCTCGTGGTAGGTTTTGCTACCTACGTGGTGCTTATCGGGTTAGCCTTTCTGCTTCCGCGCTATTTGCCCGTCAAACTGTCCGACCGCGGTATTTACAGTTTCATGTTGGCATTCGGCAATGTGGGTTTCATCGGCTATCCCATTGTGGCTTCCATTTTTGGAGCCAGTGCGGTGTTCTATGCCAGCATTCTTAATTTCCCCAGCACGTTGTTGATTTTTGTGTTCGGTACCCTGTTTATTTCAGGCGGTCAGGGAAAGATGCGTTTTGACTGGCGTACTCTCTACTGTCCGGCCATGATTGCGTCGTACCTCTCCATTCTGATTGTCGTGACCGGATGGGTACCTCCCCGTGTCATCAGTACCCCGTTTGTCCTGTTGGGAAATGTCACCGTGCCTGCTGCGCTGCTCATCATCGGCTCGTCCATTGCCCGTGTACCCATTCGCCGGATGTTTGGCAATACGGCCATCTACCTGATGTCGGTCTTGCGTCTGATGCTGGTTCCACTCCTTATTTTGTATCTCTCACGCCTTTGCCGGGTGGAAGAAACCATTGCCAGTATCAATGTGGTGCTGGCGGCCATGCCCGTAGCTTCGTACGGCACCCTGTTCTGTATCCAGTATCAGAAAGGGGAGATCATCATGGCAGAAGGAACCTTCCTCACTACCTTGCTTTCCGTACTGAGCATTCCGTTGCTGACGATGTTCCTGTAGACTTATTTCAGCAGGGCTGCATACGTCTTTTCGGATTCATGCGGCAGTATCTTCTGGAACTGGGTGAGCATCCGTTCGCGTGATTCCTGCGGACTGCGGTCGGGATGGCAGGCCTTCCGTCCAAAGAGACGTTCGGGCGTGGTGAGCAGTGACCAGCCCCAGCCATATTCCCTTCCGTGGCGGTCGAGGGGGTAGATAAAATCCTCCGTCACAATGTAGCCACCCATTTCCAGTCGGGTGAGATAGGCATCGAAGCGGCTCCGCATCTTTGGTCCGGTAAATCCGCATGCCGCACGCAGTTCCCGTGTAATCAGGCTGCCTTCGTATCTTAGTATGTCGAGGATGGTTTCTTCAATGCTTCCCGCCTCCGGATAAGGAAACAGACTCCGCCGGTAATTGCAGAAGTCGGGCCACCACTCGCGACTGATGAATGCGGCTTTGTCCTTGAAGAACTTGCCGTATGCGCAACCGCTTTCTTGCAGGATGGCACCTTTCCATTCCCAAAGCGGCCATTCCCATCCGCCGTCGGGCAAACGGGTATACTGGCAGTCTTCGTCCGTGACTTCTTCGGCCGACCATCCGGCGATGCCCATGCTTAGCAAGGGAAGGAAACCCGTTTCATTGATGTAGTCAATAAGTTCGGGGCAGGAGTGTAGGAGTTCTTGTTTCATGGTTACGGTGATTTTTCCTTGTAAGATAATGAACAAAACTGATATATTTGCGTATTATTGTATGAAGCAAAACAGAATCTATGACACCTCCTCCAATTGAACAATCCACCTGGGAAGCTCGCAGGGCGTATGTGCTCGATGCCTGGAAGTGCCTGCACGATTGCGAGTCGTGCGGCAAGTGCCGCATCCTAAAAGGTAAGGATGCGGAAACTTTGTATGCCGACTACATTGAAGGCAAGCGTAGCTATATGGACGTGACGCTGGAGCTCCGGAACAAGAGTTATTAAATTTTTCTGGAGGTAGTGATGTCGCATGAATCACTTTGTCAGGCGTAGTTTTTTTCTGAAATCTTATCAGCAATGGAACCCCATCTCGTAAGCTTCATTCAGCTTGCTGTGTCCGTTGATGGCGCGTGAGTCAGCTACTCCGCCGCAGAAAAGCGTACCGGCCAGGCGGCTCTTCGGGAAGCAGTCAATCCAGCCCGTGAGACCCGCTTCGGCACGTTGAGGAACCTCCGGCTCTTCTTCGGCTGCCACGGTCAGCATATAGACGTCGCGGAACTGGTAATCCAGGGTGTACATTGCATTCATACGGTCGATGAGTACTTTCATCTGTCCGCTCATCTCGAAATAATAAATCGGGGTAGCCCATACGATGACATCTGCATGCAGTACTTTCTGCATGATAGCGTCTACATCGTCATTAATCACACACTTGCCCAATTTCTGGCAAGCTAAACATCCGCGACAGAAACGTATATCTTTTCCGATGAGTGAGATTTTTTCTACTTCGTGGCCTGCCTGGAGGGCACCTTCTATGAATTTGTCGGCCAGCATGTCGCTGTTGGAACCAGCACGCAGACTGGTTGAAATCACAATTACTTTTTTCATGTTATCTTGTTTGGGTTGATTTTTTCTGATAAACTTTCTTCAAAGTTATGGATTTCTGTGCAGCTTTCCTCGTGTGTGGAGTGAAAATTATGCGTATAGAATATCTCTTGAAAATTATTAAAGGCAAATAGTGGAGGTGTTACGGTTTATTTGTAATATTGCCACACTAAAAGAAATACTTGAATAACAAATAATACCGGTATGAAAAATCAGCACATTCCGTATTCTTCAGCGATAAACGATATGATTTTCGACATCAAGAAAAAAGGTGTGGTAAGTTTTCCTAAAAAAGGGCTTGCAGAGAATGCCACTGATTTCTTCAATCAGATAATCAAGTGGCAGTTTCAGCATAAAGCAACCATTCAGGCTATACACAAGGCACTACTTGAGTATGTGAAACGTCCGGATGCCGTGTTTGCTATCCGTCTTTATGCAGATGCGCCAGGAAAGCAATATTTCTTGCTGCGCAGGGGATTCCTGTCTGAATATCAGGATGGGTTGAAAACCTTTTTCTGTGACAATACATTTGCCATGCCTTTTACTGCTTTGAAACTTTATGATAAGTGTTATACTGCATCCGATTTAGTGGAGCATCTCAATCAGAAAAATGTAGTGTGCGGCTTTAAAATAGACAAAGAAGAACGAAAACTTGCTTATTATAAGTGCAATAACTATAGCCATATTAACTTGAATGATTCGGGGTGGTATTTGGCGCATATTCTTCCTGTGGGTTATAATTTTGCCGGGAAACAACGGTTAACTAAGGTATTTCCTAATCCTAAAAGAGCGGAGTAGGAATTGGACCCGGCACACATCCGGCGTGTCGACCGTTCATTTACGGAGAATGAATACGCTGTACTTGTAGCGCATTTTCTTCGCTTGGTACACCCTCTTAATTCTTTTGTGATACCTAAGCAAGACTATGTGGCTTATGATGGGAAAAACCTGGGTGAAGAGCAAGAGCTTATCAATATAGTGCAGGATTATGTGAAAGCGGGATTTCCTAAGGAATATGCCGAGCTGCAGACACTGATGCAGATTCCTGAGCAGGAAAAAGTGACGGACACGGTAGGCAAGATTCACTGGGCGGTATCGGAATATCAAATCAAGAAATGGAGGAAGACAATTTTTAAAGACAAGCCAAAGATAACTTTAAAGAAGCGCAGTAAGAAAGTGAAAGATCAATATGATGAGGATAAAGCGTATGCATTGGATAACAGGCTGAGTTCTGTTGGCAAGGCCACTTTTATAAAGCTTTATCCTTTGGTCAAGCAAAATCTGGATATTACCGTAGAAGAGGTAGAGAAGGTGTATCCTGAGTATAAGAAAGGTAAAGCAGAGAATGCAAAAAGGACCTGTTTGTCGTCTACACGCAGTATCATCCGAAACGGTTATGAGGCAGAGGCGCTGGAAATTATCGTAAATTCATCACGCATGGACGATGCGGTGATTCTAGAAGCGAAGAAATATCTGGAAGAATTGTACCAGAAAGATTGATTTGCGGGGAACTCTTTAATGTGATTTCCTGAATGCCTGAAATATGAGGGACTTTTCGTATCTTCGCAAACAAAACAATCAATGAAGTATGGGAAAAAGAATGATTAATTTTTCGGCAGCCTTGTTGGGAGTTGCCACGATGGCTTCCAGCCTGTGCTCGTGCAGCAGCCAGCAGAAGGAATCGCCGATGAAAGCAAAGGTAGAGGAGTATGCATCTGTTGAACTTAAGTCTGATCTTGTGAACAACTTGAGCGACAAGGAAAAAGAGTTGGTGAGAATATTTTTCCAGGTGGGGAAAATTACCGACGACCTTTTTTGGAAGCAGACATTCGGTGATAAAAGCAAGCTCGATACCATTACCGACAGCTATGCGAAAGAGTTTGCCATGATTCACTATGGCGCATGGAACCGTCTGGACAATAACAAGCCTTTCCTGGCTGGTTATGGCGAAAAACCGGATGTATGCAACTATTACCCGCTGGATATTACCGAAGCCGAGTTTAATGCCTTTGAAGATGAAAACAAGGACTCATGGTACACGGTTATCCGCCGCAACGAAGACGGTTCTCCAAAGAGCGTATGGTATCATGAAGCCTATGCCCCGGAAATAGAACGTATCTGTGCTTTGCTGGAGAAAGCGGTGGCACTGGCAGAGGACCCGGGCCTGAAAACCTACCTTGAAAAGCGTATCGAAGCATTCAAGACTGATGATTATCTGGCCAGTGACCTGGCATGGATGGACATGAAGGACAGCAAGATTGACTTCGTGACAGGACCTATTGAAACTTACGATGATAAGTTCCGTGAAACCAAGGCTTCGTACGAGTCGTTTATCCTGCTGAAGGATGAAGCCCGCAGCAAGGAACTGGCCAAGTTCGTAGCCATGCTTCCGGCCCTTCAGAAAGAGTTGCCCTGTCCGCCGGAATATAAAACCTTTGTGCCGGGTACCTCGTCCGACCTGAATGTGTATGATGCAGTGTACTATGCCGGCGACTGTAACGCGGGAAGCAAGACCATTGCCATCAACCTGCCGAACGACGAGCGGGTACATGCGCTGAAAGGTACACGCCGTCTGCAATTGCGTAACTCCATGAAGGCTAAGTTCGACAAGATTCTGTTGCCTATCGGACAGCTTGTCGTTACGCCCGAACAGCAGAAATACCTCAACTTTGATGCGTTTTTCTGGAACGTGACTTTCCATGAAGTGGCACACGGACTGGGTGTGAAGCAGACTATCCGTACCAATGAAAGCGTAGATGCAGTGATGGGCACAGAGAAGACTTCCTGGGAAGAAGCCAAGGCTGACATTCTGGGCCTGTTCATGGTGACCAAGCTGATTGAGATGGGCGAAATCACGAACATTACAACTGAAGATGCGATGGCTACTTACATTGCAGGCATTCTGCGTTCAGTCCGTTTTGGAGCAGCTTCTTCACACGGAAAAGCCAATATGATGTGCTTCAACTACATGGAGAAAGCAGGGGCATTTTCACGCGATGACAAAGGTCAGTATGTGATTGATTTTGCAAAGGCCAAGGAAGCCATGAACGGTTGGGCCACGTTGATTCTTCAGACACAGGGCGACGGCAATGTGGAATTTGCGAAGAAATACAGAGAAAAGAACGGTGGAATCACTCCGGCACTTCAGGCCGACCTTGACCGGATTAACGGAGCAGGCATTCCTCGTGACATTACCTTTGTGCAGGGAGAAGAAGTGCTGTTAGGAAAAGCACAGTAACATCAGTTACTGAAACATAAAGAGCCTGCGGTTCAGATGCGTCTTTGAACCGCAGGCTTTTTTATGCCGTCATTCTCATGCCGCATGTGCAGGCATTGATTCCTTATTCTTTATCTGCCTGTCTTCTGAAAATCTGTGCCGCAATGCTGCCCGAGAAGTTGTGCCATACCGAGAACATGGCTCCAGGTACGGCCGCCATGGGAAACAAGGCAAAATGAGTGGCGGCAAGTGAAGTGGCCAGACCTGAATTTTGCATGCCCACCTCGATGGCGATGGCCGACCGTTTGGACGGCTCGCTTCCGACAAGAGAGGAGAGACCATAGCCCAGGGCCAGTCCGAGTACATTGTGCAGAATCACTGCTACGGCCACTATCAGGCTGCAAGCTAGGATGCTGGCTGCGTTGTGCGCTACGATAATGCCGATGATGAAAGCAATGGACAAGGTGGAAATCATCGGTAGCAGCGGTACTATCCGTCGGGTGGTGCGCTGGAAGTAATGATTGGCGGCTACTCCCAGTACGATGGGTACTATTACCACCTGTACGATACTTAAAAACATGCCTGCCACGTCTACTTCCACCGATTCTCCGGCAAGCAGCCATACGAGTGCAGGTGTTACGATGGGAGCTAGCAGTGTAGAGACTCCGGTCATGGCCACGCTCAGGGCTACATCGCCTTTGGCCAGGTAGCAGATAACATTGCTGGCTGTACCTCCCGGACAACATCCCACGAGAATCACTCCTAAGGCGAGTTCTTCTGGCAGCGACAATAATTTGCAGAGCAGCCACGCCAGCGAGGGCATGATAAGAAACTGTGCCAGTTCGCCGACGAGGATGTCTTTCGGATGTTGCAAGACTGGTCGGAAGTCGGACGGACGAAGCGTCAGTCCCATGCCGAACATCACCACGCCCAGCATCGGTGTGATGGCCGATGTATCTATCCAGTTGAATGAGGAGGGAAGGAAGAGAGCCACGGCCGTCACTAGCACCACCACAAGGGTGATGTGGGCTGCAATCCATGCAGAAATTTGGATGAGTTTATTTTTCATTGTCATTTTTTCAAAATTGTCTGCAAAGCTACAAAATTTCGTGCGAATCTTGGCGGGAATGTGGACAAAGTACTCCTCCTGACTCGTGGAATATGATTCAGCTTCTGCTGTATATGCAAAGCCAGCTCTGTCTGCCTTTTCCTAGAATCTGTAACATGGGTATATAGTCCGAGGATTTGTATACTATCCGTCATTCAGCCCTTTTCTATTTTTGTATCGGTTAATTGATAAGTAACAGATATGATTGGAGGAGAAAATTATATGGAAGTTATCAGAAATTCAGAATTCGGGGGCGAACGCCCTTTGTTTGAGTCGCATAATCTGCGTTTGGAAAACGTAATAATCCGTGCCGGAGAATCGGCCATCAAGGAGTGCAGCAACATTGAGGCAGTAGATTGCCGTTTTGAGGGGAATTACCCTTTCTGGCATGTTCACGGTTTTAAGATTGAGCGTTGCTATTTCGATGTGGGAGGACGCTCGGCGTTATGGTATTCCGACCATCTGCAGATGAGGGATACCGTGATTGACGCTCCCAAAATGTTCCGCGAGATGAGTGAGGTTGACATTGAAAACGTCACGATGAACGATGCTGATGAGGTATTCTGGCGTTGCAACGGTATCCGTATTAAAAACCTTAAGTTGCATGGAGGAACTTATCCCTTCATGTTCAGCAATGACATTTATGTGGACGGACTGGAGAGTGACAGCAAGTATGTTTTCCAGTATGTGAAGAATGTGGAGATTCACAATGCCAAGATTACCACCAAGGATGCTTTCTGGGAAGTGGAGAATGTGACTATCTACGATTCAGAGCTTAACGGCGAATACCTTGGCTGGCACTCCAGAAACCTCCGTCTGGTGAACTGCCACATCACGGGCGAGCAGCCGCTTTGCTATGCACACGACCTTATACTGGAAAACTGTACGTTTGGGCCAGACTGCGACCGTGCCTTTGAGTACAGCACGCTGAATGCCGATATCCGTGCTGCCATAACCAACATTAAGAATCCTACATCGGGACGTATCGTAGCCGACGAGTACGGCTCCATAACCATTGACGAGAACATCAAGGCTCCTGCCGACTGCGAAATCCGGCTTAGAGATGAACGTACCTGCTTTACCGACTAAAATGTGAGGACCATGAAATACGACTTTGATACAATTATTTCCCGCCGGGGAACCAATTCCTACAAGTGGGACAGTCTGCCGGCGGATAAAGATATACTTCCCCTTTGGGTAGCCGACATGGATTTCCGTACGGCGCCGGCAATTACTGAAGCACTAACCAGACGTGTAGCGCACGGCATATTCGGGTATGTGCGTGTCCCCGATGAATACTATACGGCAGTAACCCGCTGGTTTGGAAGGCGCCATCACTGGACTTTCCGTAAAGAGTGGATGATATACACTTCCGGAGTAGTTCCGGCCGTATCTGCTGTCATCAAGGCTTTGACCCAACCTGGAGACGGTGTAGTTGTGCAGACTCCTGTGTACAACTGCTTTTTTTCATCCATCCGTAACAACGGGTGCCGCGTTGTCACCAATCCTCTGATATACGAAGATGGTACCTACCATATCAACTTTGACGACCTGGAACGTAAAGTGAAAGAACCGGGCGTAAAGTTGCTGCTTTTGTGCAACCCGCATAATCCTGCAGGACGTGTATGGACCCGTGAGGAACTGTGCCGGATAGGAGAGATTTGTCTGCAGAATAATGTGACCGTTCTATCGGACGAGATACATTGTGAGCTTGTTTTCTCCGGATATACCTATATACCGTATGCATCTGTCAGTGAGGAGCATTTGTGGAATTCCGTGACCTGCGTATCACCCAGTAAATCCTTTAATATTGCAGGATTGCAGATAGCCAGCATTATAGCCCGCGATGAGACCGTGCGCCAGCGGATAGACCGTGCCATCAACATTAACGAGGTGTGCGATGTCAATCCTTTCGGGGTTGAGGCTGCCATCGCCGCTTATAATGAAGGTGAGGACTGGCTTCTTGAGTTGTTGGACTATCTGAAGGGCAACTATGACTATCTGTGTGCATTCTTCCGTACCCACCTGCCTGAAATACCGGTGACAAAGCTGGAAGGAACCTATCTGGTGTGGACAGACTGCAGGGCACTGCATTTGCCGTCTGATACCTTGCAGACCCGTCTGCTGGAAACTACCGGACTCTGGCTCAACAGCGGTACCATGTACGGAGCCGAAGGAGAAGGATTCCTGCGCTGGAACATTGCCTGTCCGCGTTCGGTATTACAGGATGCCCTGTCGCGTTTCAAGGGCTTTGTCGATGCCTTAACAACAGAAGAATGACCCGATGAAACGTAACTTACCTGAAACGGACACAAATGGAGCCTTACCGGAGCAATCCAAGGAGCATCCGGCTGCAAAAAAGAAAACAGATGTGTTGCTTGACCTTATCCGTGACGGCCGTCCGATGACCTTGCGACAGCAGCTGCGCCTGACCGTAGAACTCAGCGTTCCGGCCATTATAGCACAGCTGTCTTCCATCATCATGCAGTATATCGATGCAGCCATGGTGGGACGTATCGGTGCAGAGGCATCTGCTTCCATCGGACTGGTATCGACCACTACATGGCTTTTCTGGGGACTCTGTACGGCTGCCGCTACCGGATTCTCTGTACAGGTGGCCCACAAAGTCGGAGCAGGCGACCTGAAGGGAGCACGTATGATTCTGCTGCAGTCACTTGCCGGCACACTGGTCTTCAGTCTGCTGCTGGCCATATTGGGCGCGAGCATCAGCTCCTCACTGCCGGCATGGCTGGGAGGCGATGTTTCCATCCGTCGGGATGCTTCCATTTATTTCTTCATATTTTCTATTTTCCTGCCTGTCCTGCAAATGATTTTTCTGGCAGGCGGTATGCTGCGCTGTAGTGGAAATATGCGTATCCCCAGTCTGCTGGGCGTCATCATGTGCGTACTGGATGTGGTATTTAACTTCTTTCTGATTTTCCCGACACGCGGATGTAGCATAGCAGGCATGCAATTCACTATTCCGGGAGCCGGACTTGGCGTGAGCGGTGCTGCCTTGGGTACGGCTGCTGCAGAGACCATCGTTGCCGGTGTGTTACTATGGTATCTGTTGACACGTTCAGAGAAACTGAGCTACCGCAGTAGGGAAGGCAGCTTTCGGCTGAAAGCCGATACGTTCAGGAAAGCACTCCGTATCGGTTTCCCGATGGGAATAGAACATGTGGTCATTTGCGGGGCACAGATTCTGACGACAGTCATCGTAGCGCCACTCGGAGTCTTTGCCATTGCAGCCAATTCTTTTGCCATTACGGCCGAAAGTCTTTGCTATATGCCTGGCTACGGAATTGCCGATGCGGCCACCACTCTTGTCGGCCAGAGTATCGGAGCCGGACGGAAGAAGCTGACCCGCAGCTTTGCCCATATTACCGTACTGATGGGAATGGCCATCATGGGCGTAATGGGTATTCTTATGTATCTGTTCGCCCCTCAGATTATTGGGATGATGACTCCGGTCGAAGAAATCCGTCTGCTGGGGGTAATGGCTTTACGCATCGAAGCTTTTGCTGAGCCCATGTTTGCTGCCTCTATTGTTGCATACGGTGTCTTTGTCGGAGCAGCCGATACACTGGTTCCATGTCTGATGAACTTATTCAGCATCTGGGCTGTACGTCTGACTCTGGCTGCCTGGCTCGCCCCGACACTGGGACTGCAAGGCGTATGGATTGCCATGTGCGTAGAACTGTGTTTTCGTGGACTTATCTTCCTTGTACGTCTGAAACGTGGACGATGGCTGAAATGCGATAAGACGTAATTGATGAGAATTACCGAACCGGCAACCCAGGTAAACGACAAGGCTGTGGCATCAGTTCTCAGAAGCCTTTATATCAAAAAAAAACCGATCATCGGAATATGGTAAAGTCGTATCCGGTGGTCGGTTTCATTTCTTGTCTTTTTGTTTGCCTGTTATTCTCGTTCAAAATGGGCAAATGTGAACTATATCTTTCCATTCTTTTGATTGCTTCTTTTCTTGTACCCATTCAGTAGCTTTATCCCATATTCGTGGTGTTACGAATACAAATGTGGCAGATGCTTTGTCATATTTTAATGGATCCTTTGTCCGTTTATTATAATCTTCATTCGCTTTTTGAAGGGGATTTGCGTTAACCCCACATTCCCAAAGTGAAATTCCAGGAGAAATATTAAAGATTGCATCAGCCGATTCTACTACGCCATCCCAACCTGTTAAATGAACTGCGTCTCCATTGGGAAATCTAATATTACTTGTGTTGGTTGAGGTTGCTCTTATCAATCGTAATATTAATTCTGGTAACAATCCTTGTGCAGACCTTGTATCTGCCCATTGTTTGATAGTTGTAGATGTAATCCATTTCATATTTAGTCGTCTTTTATTGTGTTTGGTTAAATCTTATTTTTTATTATATTCCACCCTTTCTGCCGCAGCCATGGGATAATCACTCTCATAAAGGTGATACACTTTCGGCTCATTTACAGGCATTTCATTGTCAGTCCATTGCTCACACTGGCGGATAACAGTTTCGAGTGCATTTGCTGCTTCTTCAGGTGGGTAATGATACTTCTTCAGCAGACGCTTGATCATTTTGCGCATGCCGGCACGGGCTGATTCCTTTTTCTGCCAGTCAATGGTACGGTTCTTTCGGAGAATTTCCGTCAGTTCCTTGGTCATGGTCACCAGTTCCTCATTGGTATATACATCATGTACGGCCTGAGGCTGGGTCAGAGCATCGTAGAAAGACTTTTCTTCACGTGTCAGTCCCAGGTCATTCCCGGCAGCTTCGGAGGATGAAATTTCTTTTGCCAATTTCAAAAGTTCTTGTATTACCTCTTCATTCGTAAGCAGCCCTTTCAGGTAGTTCGATAAGGAACGATTCAGCAGGTCAGAGAACTTTTCAGCCTGCACGATGTTGGTTTTCTGATACAAGGTCACTCGTTCTGCCAATAACCTTTTCAGCAGTTCAACGGCTATGTTCTTTTCCTTCATTTTGGATATATCGTCAAGAAATGCCGCATCAAACAGAGAGAATTCAGCCTTTACATCAGAGAAAAGATTAATCACTCCTTCACTCTTGATGCTATGTTTGAGTAACTCTCCAATTCTTGCGTTAATTTCGCGCTTGGATACCTTTCCTTTTCCCGTCATTCGTGAGAGTAGGGTACGTACTGCCTCAAAGAATGCCGCTTCATATCGCTGTGATTCGTCTAACAAGCTTCGGCACAGTGTGAGGGAGTTATGCAGAAGCAGTGCTTCTTTCAGGAATATCTGGTGCTGTTCCTGCTTGGCTGGTGACATGATGAAGTTCACCCCGCCTTTTATGATTTGAGCACATTCCAGGTCGGATGCCGTTTGGAAATTGCTGTAATCGTAGCCGTGGAACAAATCGCGGCACACCTCTAATTTTTCCCTGAATTTAAGTAAGGCCGTTTCCTTAATATCCGGATTCCCAAAGTTCTTGCGGTCCCGACGAGTATAGTCGTGCATGGCTTCTTTCAAAGCTTTAGCTATGCCGATGTAGTCTACCACCAGTCCGCCCGCTTTCCCGTTGAACACCCGGTTTACACGGGCAATGGCCTGCATCAAATTATGTCCGCTCATGGGTTTAAACACGTACATTGTAGCCAATGATGGCACGTCAAAACCGGTTAGCCACATATCCACTACAATGGCAATTTTCATCGGGTCCTCATTGTCTTTGAAACGCTTGGCGAGTTCCTTCTTATACTGTTTGTTGCCGATAATATCATGCCACTCTTCAGGGTCCTTGTTGCTGCCGGTCATTACCACCTTCACCTTTTCCGTCCAGTTAGGACGCAGTTCAAGCAGTTTGTGGTAAATGCTCATTGCGATAGGGCGTGAATAGGCCACAATCATGGCTTTACCCGTCAGCTCATATTGTCTGTTTTCTTCGTAATGCTTCAGAATGTCCCTGCACAGCGAATCGATTGTTTCCGGAGCACCCAAAATCTCTTCCAGGTGCGACATTTCCTTTTTGCTCTTCTCAATCTGTTCATCCGTAGCACCTTCCTCGGCAAGTAAATCATATTCCGCGTCAATGGCTCTCAATGTGGCTTCGTCCAGGTTCAGATTGATTACGCGCGATTCATAATATACCGGACAAGTGGCACCATCAGACACCGCCTGAGTCATGTCGTACACATCGATATAGTTACCGAAAACCTCAACCGTATCCCTGTCTTTTGTAGATATAGGCGTACCTGTAAAACCAATGTACGATGCATTCGGCAGGCAGTCATGAATAATCCTTGCAGTACCTATGACACGCTTGGCAATGTCTTCCCCTTTCTCATTCTTAGTCATGCGGATTTTCTCTTCAAATCCGTATTGTCCGCGGTGTGCTTCGTCGGTCATCACCACAATGTTTTTCCTGAGCGACAAAGGCTCGGCCGATTCTTCAAATTTCTGCATGGTGGTGAATACAATTCCGTTTGCTGCACGCCCGGCCAGCAGAGCCTTCAGGTCTTCGCGGCTTTTGGCCTGTACGGGCACCTGGCGCAAGAAATCCTTACACTTGGCAAACTGAGTATAGAGCTGGTCGTCCAAATCGTTGCGGTCTGTAATTACCACGATGGTAGGCTGGGAGAGTTCACTTTGCAACAAGTGAGCGTAGAACACCATGGAAAGCGATTTTCCGCTGCCTTGCGTATGCCAGAACACGCCAATCTTACCGTCATTCTGTACAGCAATTTTCGTACGCTCAATAGCTTTCTTTACTGCAAAATACTGATGATACCCGGCAAGAATTTTTGCGGCTCCTGCTTCGTCTTTCGAGAAGCAGACAAAATTCTTGATAATATCTAAAAGGCGCTCTTTCTGGAAGATGCCTTCGAAAAAAGTATCATAATCGGCAAAGTCCGTACTTTCATAGTCACCATCCTTGGTCTTCCACTCCATGTAACGGTCTTCTTTGCTTGTCAGCGTTCCGGCCTTTGAGCATGCCATGTCACTCATCACACAGAACACATTATAGATGAAGAGCGACGGGATTTCTTTCATGTAATTGCGTAGCTGTAAATAGGCTTCCGATGCATCCGTTTCTTCGCGTGAAGGAGACTTCAGTTCCATAACCACAAGGGGAAGTCCGTTTATGAAGATGATGATGTCTGCCCGCTTTTCGGAGTACTCCACAAAAGTCCATTGGTTCACCACCTGGAAGTCGTTACACTCAGTGTGTGCGAAGTCTATCAGATAGACAATATCATTCCGTTGCTCTTTACCGTCAAAAAAGGAAACTTCTATGCCATGTTGCAGATAGTCCATAAACAGCTCGTTTTTCTGTGTCAGACTTCCAGTGTCAATATCTTTCAGCTTGGATACAGCTTCATTTATTGCTGTTTGTGGCTTTCCTCTGTTCACATTGCTCAGGCTTTCCATAAGCTGTTCTTCATAGAATGGCACATAGTAATCACGCTCTATGTCAGGACCATAAAGATATGTATAACCCATCTGTTCGAAGAGGGTTGTCACGGCTTTTTCGTAATTGTCTTCTGTGAATGACATGGCTTTATATATTGTCTTTTCTACCTATTATACTTTTCGCTAATAAATAAACCCTGGTACCAACACTTTGAGGCCACCTGTCTGTAGGGATTGTATCTAATTTTTCAGCCCTTTCTATGGCTATATCAACATGCGACAAAAGAGCCATGGCATCATAATCTGATTCGCGATAATGTCCGGTCAAATCTTTCAGTCGTTTCTTTAGCCATGTATTTTGGGTGTTGACTTTTCTATTCATTGTTAGAGCTGCCATTTCTTCCTCATTATATGTAGCAATATTCTCTATATGCAATAGTAGCCACAGTTCAAAACATGGGTTGCTGACACAAAAACGTAAATTGTCGTTTTGAGCACAGTATTGTGCTACAGCTGATAGCATTTTGTCTTTCCATTTATCCTTATCTACCACAATCCATAACTGGTCGTCATCTTCAATGTTGTACTCCGACATAAATTTACGAATCTGTTCGTAAACATTCTCCGGACTTGATTCGTTGGAGTCGCGATGCAGAACTTCCACATGAACATCAGAGGCACACAATGATACCTTCATAGACTCGAAGTAAATGTTCTCGGTATTCCTGCCTTCGGCTGCAATAACCACTAACCTTGCAGACTTTACGCCTTCACGCCTTTTAAAATCTTTTCGTTTTCTCATGGTTGTTTACCATTTTAGACTGCTGACAGGCGCAAAGAAAGGTATTGCACCATATCTGCCTTGTAAATAACCTTTACGAATATCTTCTCTGGGCTTGTATTCGGCAAGCGAAGTGAGGTGAGATGCTCCTTCATGTCCTTTTTCCACAAACCATACTTCGTCAGCACGAATCAAATCCAAATCCAGTAAGTTTGATTCATGTGTTGAGAATATTAATTGTGTGTCACGCTCATTGGAAAGATGTTTGAAATAATATTCCAATAGTTTCTTTGACAACATAGGATGCATACTTCTGTCTATCTCATCAACCAGATAAACCGATTCGTTCAAACGCAGGTCAATCAGCATGGGAATGAAATCCAACAAACGGATAGAGCCATCCGATTCTTCACTCATTTCGAACGGAATTTCATCATTGTTCTCTGTTCTATGTATCGCATTCTGCTTGTATATAACGGTTATTCCATCCGAGTCTGTTTCAAAGAAATAAATGGTAGAATCCGTTGGCGATGCTATTACAAAGTTCTTATTAGGTTCTGCTTCCGATAAAAGTTCACTTATCAGTTCCTTTGGCAAATCCACATCCTCTTTACTGACCTTTATACGACGAATATCTACAATCCCTGTATTGAAATACTCCAGTAAAGATTTTGTAGCCACAGCAAAGTCCTTGTCTTTTTCCGCACGGATAGATATACCTTCATAACGTGAATCCGGGAAAATAATTTTCAGACTTTCTTTCATCCAGCCATATACGTCGTTTATCAGAGGCAATCCTTTTCCGTTGCGCTTTATATATTCAGACAGAAAACTATCTGTTATCGGTGTACTTTGGCTGATAAATTTCAGCAGCTGTAAAGTCTCTGTATCACCGTTAACCGTTCCGAATGTAAATTCATTCCCTTCTGCTGTAACTTTTCGTGTGAAAATCTCTCTGTCCGCACGGCTTGTAATTTCATAAAGCCATTCTTCCACTATTCCCCTTATGGTAAATTCTGCTCCATACGCAAAAAACTTTTTCCCGACCTTAAATTCAAGTTCTACCTTTGATGGCCTGTTGTTGGTTGCTGTCAGTTTAAATGGCTCTACATACTTTTTAGGAATACCAGACAAAGCAATTTTCTGTATCATGGAAACAGATTTAATGATGTTGCTTTTACCTGAAGCGTTGGCTCCATAAATGATACCTGCCTTCAATACAGAAATGTCATCACGTTTTTCTGCCCTGCTTACTTGTTCTGAATGTAGTGTACTCTTGCCGGCTACAAAACTGATTTCAGTTTCTTCCATGAAAGAATACAGATTTTCTATAGTTACTCTTAGTATCATGGATCTGACGAATTATATCAATTTTTATATGCAAATATAGAAATTTAATTCGTTTAAAATAGCGTCCTTGTCAAATTATTTCAAAAAACTTGTAATATATGACGTGGTTATACTGCTCGATTGAATGTGAAAAGTCGAAGAATATTTTATATTTACTATGAATTAAAATCCTTTATTAATAGTTTTTCAAAACATTCCACAAAAGAAATGTAGTAATGTATTTGTTCATTCATATAATTTCGTTTTTATTTCACTGAGCTTTAGTTCACCTGACATAAGTTTGGGGAGAAGGGTGTCACGAAGCTGAGCAAGGTTCTTATTCTCATCTTTATTCTTTTCTATTGACTGAAAAATAGGAATCACTATGTTATTGAATTTTTTTAGTATTTCTTTTGCCGGAATTCCAATTGATATTTTTTTTAAATTAGGAACAGTCAGTTGCTGTTGAGTTGTTCCAGTAGCACTGAAGTTTTGTCTTAATGCCCATAGGTATAAATATTCAGCCGATAGTTCTTCTTTTTTCGGAATGACTGAAATTAATCGAACTATAGGAACATAAGGTTTTGTTCGTAAACATATATACCCAATTGTACCTCTTGCAGATATAGTTATACTTAAACTATTTATTTTAGCAAAATCTGTGTAGCCATATAAACCTTCGTTTTCGATTCCATTAGAATATATTGGTGTATAGTATTTTTCTGTTAATTCTTTCGAGTAAATAGATGGTTTATCTCCTCCTGCTGTTATAGATGTTATATTTCCCAGTTCATGATAATTAAGTTCAATATTTGTCCCATCTACAAACCAAGACTTGAATAATGCTTGTGCCTGTTGCTCTAAATTTTCATTTATGCGGCAGTTTAGTTCAATTTTTTCATCGAGAGATTGTAGGATATTTGAGATTTTCTTTTGTATTATTAAATTAGGAGCCTTAATACTAATATTTTGTATATTTTTTATGGGTAATTTTAACTGAACTGCACCAACAATGCCTTTGCTTATCTCTGATTGTCCATATGTTGAAATCAAGAAATAGTAAAGATATTCTTTCTCAATATTGGATACATTAACTACTTTAACACAGTTTTCTGTAAGATTTGCGTTGTTTAATGTATTTCCTACTATGCCAATTAAACCTATTGTTCCTACAATTGACATGATAATATCTCCTGTATTTACTATATATTTTGAGATAAACTTTTGAGTTTCATCGTCAACATATGCATAAGATGAGTTTAACTCTAAAGTTTTTTCATGCCCCAAGTCCTGAACTCTTATATATGGGTGATTGTTAGGAGCCTTAATTAGGTTTACTCCTTTAGGCAGTCGTTTGCCTCCTTTTATAGTTGCAATATCACCCAATCTATATTCTTTCCATTCTTCCATTTATTCATCTTATTAAATCATGAAAAATCATACTATCTATTCTTTTTTGTTCTTCCTTGACAAACGCACATAACTCATCTTCAAATATTTTTTTCTGTTCATTTAAATAAGAAGAAATAGTATAGCAGAAAATATTCATTAAGTTTATTGCCTTGTTCAAGTCATTGTTTTTCTCATTAATTATAAAATGAATATCTTTTTCATACTTAGGTGCAATTTCTTTTGACATATTAGCCATAGTTAGAATTATTCTTCTTAATTCATCCGGGAAAATTATGTAATTTGTTTTGTACAAATTGAGAATAGATAAATCTCTAACCCATTCACCATATTTCTGACGCATATTACTTAATATCATCAATACTTTTTTCGCAGATTCATTTCTATCATACTTGATTAATTGAACACTAAGCCTATTATTGTTGGATATATCATTTGCTGCCATTTCATCTATAAAATGTCTGTCGTCTTCTGTGAAAATCCCTTTTGTTAATTTCACTGAATAATCAGCAACAACAATGGGCTGTATAGAGTCATTGATTATCATAATGTTGTCAACCAGTTCGTCTAATCTTTTTTGCTCAATTTCACGTTGAACCAACAAGGTTTGAAACTTTTGGTTGTCTTTATTTTGCTTCACCGATATATAATATAAATAGTTCGGTAGGCTATAATCATGGCTATAACAGTAGCTATTGAACCGATAGCAGTCCAATCAATCGTACATAAATCCAAGTTCATAGGCTAGCTATTAAATCTTAAACCCAATACTCCCCAACTGCTTTCTAATCTCTTCCTCCAATTGGTGCGACTTCTCAAACATTTCAGACAATTCTGAAGTGAGTCGCTCCATTTTTTCCAGGAACGGTTCGCCGTCGTCTTCCGCTTCGGCTATGCCCACATAACGTCCCGGGGTAAGTATGTAGTCCTGCTTGGCTACTTCATCAAGGGTAGCTGCTGCACAATATCCTTTTTCATCTTCCAATACTCCTGCCTGAAAATCATTGTACGTTTTAGCGATACGCTGAATGTCTTCTTCCGTCAGTTCACGCAGCTTGCGGGTCACCATTGTTCCCATCTGGCGGGCATCGATGAACAGAATTTTTCCCGTTTGCTTCTTGGCGCGGTTGAGGAACCAGAGGGATACGGGGATACCGGTGGTATAGAATAATTGAGAAGGCATTGCCACAATACATTCTACCAAATCTGCCTTGATGATATTCTCACGGATTGTGCCTTCACCGCCTGATTGCGAAGAAAGGGCACCATTGGCCAGCACCATGCCGATGCGTCCGTGGGGGGAGAGGTGATGAATCATGTGCTGAATCCATGCAAAGTTGGCATTGCCTGAAGGGGGAATACCGTATTTCCAGCGTACATCATCCTGCAACTTATCGGCTCCCCAGTCGCTCAAATTGAAAGGCGGATTGGCCAAGATGTAATCGGCTTTAAGGGTAGGGTGCTGGTCATCGAAGAAGGTATCGGCTGCAAACTTGCCTAAATCGGCTTCTATACCGCGAATGGCTAAGTTCATTTGTGCCATTTTCCATGTGGTAGGGTTGCTGTCTTGTCCGAATACAGAGATGTTGTTTATGTTTCCTTGGTGTTCATTGATAAACTTGGCAGACTGTACGAACATACCGCCAGAACCGCAGCAGGGGTCGTATACGCGGCCGCTATAGGGCTGCAACACTTCTACCAGCGTGCGGACAATACAGGCAGGGGTGTAGAACTCTCCGGCCAGTTTGCCTTCAGCCTCGGCAAACTTTGAAAGACAATATTCGTATGTACGGCCCAAAATATCTTTTGAATCGCCGTGTTCTTTCATCTGAATGTTGGTGAAAAGGTCTACCACATCGCCCAGTCGTCTTTTATCCAACTCGGGGCGGGCAAAGTTTTTGGGCAGAATGCCTTTCAGGCGTGGATTCTCTTTTTCAATCAGGCGCATGGCATTGTCTATGGCTGTACCTACTTCGGGGGTATGTGCGGCTTCTGCTACTACAGCCCAGCGTGCTTCCTGCGGTACAAAGAAAATGTTTTCGGAAGTGTATTCATCTTTGTCTTCTTCAAAGCCGTCGCCTTCTTCTACAAGCTCATTGTATTTGGCCTCGAAACGGTCAGAAATGTATTTCAGGAAAATAAGTCCCAGAACTACGGATTTATATTCTGAAGCATCGAGGTTTCCTCGTAGTAAATCGGCTGCTTTCCATATTTCTTTTTCAAAGCCAATATCTGCTGTATTATTTTTCTTTGCCATAAGGTTGTATTATTTTTTTCGGTGATAAAATTTTTCATGTCTGCGCTCAATGTGCAGGTAAACCATACAAAGGTAAAAATATTATGCCACATTGAAGAAGATAGGATAAAAGATTTTATGTGCCATAGACGCAGATGTGATTGCGCCTATACCCAAATACCTCGACACGTAGCTGTCAAGGTCTCGACACGAACGTGACGAGACATCAGCACGAACGTGTCAAGACCTCGTCACGTACGTGTCGAGGTAAATTTAACTATATTTTAAAGAATATACAGGAGTTTGTTTTTTGAAAAGTGATTTGATTATATCAACTCTTCTTTCTAAATGATAAAAGGCTACTGGAAATCAGTAGCCTTTATATCTATATTCGCTTGAAAACAGACAATTACTTACCCACACAAAAGTGCTTAAAAATATTCCCCAGCACCTCATCCGTCTCAATTGTGCCGCCCACGATTTCCCCCAAGTGATAAAGACATTCGCGAAGGTCTTGTGAAACCAGGTCACCGGAGAGTTGCATGGTCAGCCCGTCTTGTACGCGGTGGATAGCTTCCAGCGCACGGCTCAGTGCTTCATAGTGGCGGATGTTGCTCACCACTACATCGTTCTGCGACAGGTCAGGCAGGGCGGCAAAGTCCACCAACTGCTTCTGAAGCTGAGAAAGTCCCTCTTTCTGCTTAGCCGAAAGGGAAAGCACACAAGCATCCTCCGGCAAGTCGGGGAGAGCCGCTTTCAGGCGAGCGAGTTGTTTATCTGCTGAAGAATCAGCCGATGAAAGCAAGTCCGCTTTGTTGAGCACAATCACCAGGTGCTTACCTTTGCAGCGAGGAAGAATCTTGTCGGCCAACTGACGGTATTGCTCTTCGGCACAAGTGGCATCAATAACCCAAAGCACGATGTCGGCCTGATCCAGCTTCTGGAAGCTTCGTTCGATGCCTAAGCTTTCGATGGTGTCGGTTGTTTCGCGGATACCGGCGGTATCGATGAAGCGGAAGGTGATACCTCCCAAGTTCATGGTATCTTCAATTACATCGCGAGTGGTACCGTGGATGTCACTCACGATGGCACGTTCTTCGTTCAGGAGGGCATTCAGCAGGGTGGACTTACCGGCATTTGTTTCGCCGACGATAGCCACGGGCACTCCGTTTTTCAGGGCATTGCCCACGCTGAACGTATCTACCAAGTGATGGATAACCTGCTCAATCTGACGGGCGATGTCTTCCAGTTCCGAACGGTCGGCAAACTCCAGTTCCTCGTGGTCGCTGAAGTCGAGTTCTAGTTCCATGAGGGAGGTGAGGTGGAGCAGCTTGTCACGCAGGACAGCCAGTTCACGGCTGAATCCGCCACGCATCTGGTTCATGGCCATGCGGTGGGTAGCGGCGGAAGTGGATGCAATGAGGTCGGCCACGGCTTCGGCCTGGCTCAGGTCCATCTTGCCATTCAAGAAGGCACGCTGGGTATATTCACCCGGTCCTGCGGCACGGCATCCTTGGCGGATAAGGAGCTGCATCACTTGCTGGAGGATATAGCTCGATCCGTGGCAGGAAATTTCCGTGGAATCCTGACCAGTGTAAGAGTGGGGGGCACGGAAAAGGCTGACCAGCACTTCGTCGATGATTTCTCCTTCGGGCGTGAGGATATAGCCGAAGGTGAGAGTATAAGGTGCGCGTCCGGCTAATGGTTTGCCGGAAACGGGCTTAAAGACGCGGTCGGTGAGGGTGATGGCTTCCGGCCCCGACACGCGGATGGTGCCGATGGCTCCACCCTGAGCGGTGGCAATGGCACAGATGGTATCTTCAGTTTGTAATATGTTCACGTGTGTATGTCTTTTTAAAATCCTTGCAAAGATACGGTTTTCGAGTTACATCCGGAAGCGTAGCCGACAGATTTATGCGGGCTGGTAGAGGGTTTTCACCAGCAGGTCGACTACTTTTTCGAGGTATTCACGGTCCGTTTCATCGAATGTAGCCAGCTGGTCGCTGTCGATGTCGAGCACGCCCCGCACTTCTCCTGCGACTATCATCGGCACGACGATTTCGGAACGGGAGAGGGAACTGCAGGCAATGTGGCCGGGGAACTTATCTACGTCGGGCACGAGTTGGGTACGGGCTTCAGCCCAGGCGGTGCCGCATACGCCGCGTCCTTTCTTGATGCGGTAGCAGGCCACGCTGCCCTGAAACGGGCCAAGGTGGAGTTCGCCTTCGTGTACGAGGTAGAAGCCTACCCAAAAGAATCCGAAGGCTTCTTTCAGGGCGGCACTGGTGTTGGCCAGTACGCTGATTTCGTTTTTCTCGCCTTCAATCAGAGGGGCGAACTGTTCGAGGAACTGAGCGTATCGCTGACGCTTGTCGGTAAGGGTGGATTTAAAACTTGCTTCCATATGAGTGAGTTTTCAGACATAAAAACAGGTTCTCTCCCGAAGAAGAGAACCTGTTGATTCATAATAAGTTTGTTATATTCTTTCAAGTACGACTTTAATCAGATCGTCAATCTTGTTCTTGTATCCGGTGTTGGCTTCCTTGGCTACTCGGTTCGCAATGACCATGCACACGGTGGTAGCTTTATGGCCTTGCAGACGTGCCAGTCCGGCCAGTGCGGAACTTTCCATCTCGAAGTTGGTGATGCGGCGACCCTGATATTCGAAGCTCTCGATTTTCTCGTTCTGGTGCGGGTCGGCCAGTGGAATACGGAGCTGGCGTCCTTGCGGACCGAAGAAACCGCCACAGGCTACTGTCACACCACGTACCATGTCTGTACCGGCGATACGGTCTACCAGTTCTTCGTTAGCATGAATCACATAGGGAGCCGGTGCACAGAGATTGCCCGTCCAACCTAAGTGGTTGAGCAGGGCACGTTCCATGGGCAGGTCGCACACCGCGTTACGTCCTTCGTAGAAGTTCAGAAGCCCGTCAAATCCCACGGAGATAGCGGAACAGATGTAGGTGCCTACAGGCGTATAAGGTTGCAAACCGCCGCAGGTACCGATACGCACAATTTCCAACTGACGGAAGGTTTCGTTTTCTTCACGGGTCTGGAAATTGATGTTGGCCAGTGCGTCGAGTTCATTCATTACGATGTCTACGTTGTCGCATCCGATACCGGTAGAGGTTACCGTGATGCGTTTGCCCTGATAGGTACCGGTCACGGTACGGAACTCACGGCTTTCTACTTTGCATTCTTTGGTGTCGAAATGAGAGGCTACGAGAGCTACACGTCCGGGGTCGCCTACCAGGATGACTTTATCTGCCAGGTGTTCTGGTTTCACGTGGAGGTGGAACACCGAACCATCTTCATTGATGATCAGTTCTGAAGGAGGAAAATACTTTTTCATACGCATTTGTTTTTAGTTAGCAAGTTAAGTGTTTTGTTTCTGTCTTTTTATTTGCCGATGGGTTCATGTCCGGCCGGGTGTGAATCAGGGCGGGCAATGCTGCTTCGCATGTCAGTGTCGGCCTGAATGTTCTTCATCCGGTAGTAGTCCATAATACCAAGGTTGCCGGTGCGGAAGGCTTCTGCCATGGCTTTGGGCACTTCTGCTTCGGCTTGAATTACGTTAGCACGGGCTTCTTCGGCTTTGGCTTTCATTTCCTGCTCCAGGGCAACAGCCATAGCACGACGTTCCTCAGCCTTTGCCTGAGCGATGTTCTTGTCGGCGTTGGCTTGGTCTATCTGCAAGGAAGCTCCGATGTTACGGCCTATATCGATGTCGGCAATATCAATGGAAAGAATTTCGAAGGCAGTACCGGCATCCAGTCCCTTACGCAACACAAGTTTGGAGATGGAGTCGGGGTTTTCGAGTACCGATTTGTGGTTTTCGGAAGAACCGATGGAGGAGACGATACCTTCGCCTACACGAGCCAGTACGGTGTCTTCACCGGCACCACCCACCAGTTGGCGGATGTTGGCGCGTACGGTTACACGAGCCTTGGCTATCAACTGGATACCGTCCTTGGCTACAGCGGTCACAGGAGGTGTGTCAATGACTTTCGGGTTGACCGACATCTGTACGGCTTCGAACACGTCGCGTCCGGCCAGGTCGATTCCGGTGGCCATCTGAAAAGACAGGTCGATGTTGGCTTTTGATGCCGATACCAGTGCATGTACCACCTTTTCCACGTGTCCGCCGGCCATGTAGTGAGCTTCCAACTCGTCGCGCGTAATGGTGCTCAGTCCGGCCTTGTGGGCTTCAATCATGGCAGGCACGATGACGTAAGGCGGCACGTTACGGATACGCATCAGGAACAGCTGGATAAGCGAAATCTTTACTCCTGACACCTTGGCCGAAAGCCAAAGAAAGAAAGGTACATAGTGAAAGAATATGACCAGGAAGATAATGGCACCTCCGGCCAGTATAAACGGAAGATAAGCGGGATTAATCATATAACTTAGATTTAAAAGTGAATACAAAAAGGGAGAGAAGATTAGGCCTGCTTCACGTAAACAGTGGTTTCGTTGATGCGGACAATTTCTACCGGTGTTTTTTCGTCGATGAATCCGTCGGCCGATTGCACCTCGATGATGTGTCCGTTGAAGTCGGCATTACCTATCAGGGTCAGGCGGGTGACGCTCATACCTTTGTCACCAGGTTTCAGGTCCATTCCTTCAAAAGGTGAGGGACGGTAGTCGAGCGTTTTCTTCAGCGACAGGCGGTCTACGGTCTTAGAGCGCATGAACCACCATGTGACGCCGATGATGCCCAACAGGGAAACTCCTAAGGTAATGAATCCTGCCTCCGAACCGAGTGATGTAAAGGCGGAATAGATGGCATACAGGATGCATACCGCCGACCCGATTCCCGCTATGCTGATGCCGGGAATCAGGAAGACCTCAATGGCAAAAAGTATCAATCCGCCTACGATGAGTGCAATGATAATCAGTGTTTCCATGGTTATGTGAATATTAAGGATTCTTGAGCTTGCGGATTTCCGTGTTCCGGATGTCGAGGGTCAGACGAGCTATTTCCTCGCGCAATTCCTTCACCCGTTTTTCCTGGTCCAGTATGCCGGGAGTCAGCTGACCTTTTGTGCTCTGATTGCCAGAAGCGTACTTGGTCCGTACTCTGTCAAGTGCATCAATCATCGTATCCAAATCCTTTTCCTTCTGCTGGAGCAACTGATATTTCTTTCGTGCATCAGCCGAACGGAAATCGCCAAGAGTGTGATAGATGGCGTTGTCGTCCACTACGAACCGGAAGTCACCTTTCTTTTGGGTTTCATTGCCTCCGTACATCACCTGTGCCAGTTGCTGTTTAGCGATGCGTACCTTATCGGTATCGTTCCAGGTGTGACGGATACCGTTCAACATGGCTACGTTGGTCAGCAAAGCAGGGTCGGTCGTGTCATAGTCGTACACCCGTTTGGAATTGTTGGGGGCAAACACATACACACAGACTTTTCCTTCCGGCTGATAACGGTCGGAAGCAAACCAGCCCAAGTCGTTGAAGTCGTCGATGGCATACATATAATCGTTGAAAGGAGAGTTGAACGGGAATCCCATGTTATCAGGTTTCAGGTAGCTTCCATCCTCTGCATCATAGCGGGTGATGAAAATATCGTATCCGCCTAAGCTAGCTTCACCTTTGGCTGCAAAATACAAAGTAATACCATCGGAGTTCATGAACGGATAGTTCAGGTCGGTGCCCAGGTCTTCCAGTCCTTTAACCTTTTCAGGAACGCTCCAGTCGCCACCTAATGTAGCACTGGTGTACAGCACTTTCTGGTTGGTTCCCGGCAAACGGTGAGAGAGGATTTTCTTATCCTTCATTCCATTGGTAAACTCCGTACAGTCGCTTTCTCCTGTCAGACCGATTTTTCCGGATTCTTCGTGGATTTTATAAGCTTCAAGGAAATTCGCTTTATCAACTACGAAACTGTCAATAACAGCTACATTCTCTACACCTCTTATCATGCGGGACCCCATGCGGTAATGCTCCATCAAGCCTTCCACTTCAGAAGCATCACGATTTTTTCTTTCCAGCCAGTAGATATGTTCATCCAGATTCTCAATGGCTTCGTCGAAACGGTAGAGGTCGGCATACGCTTTACTCAGGTAAAGATAACCGTTGATTACCTTACGTTCGGCACTCTTCTCCAGATAAGGAAGTGATTCCTGCAGTTCGCCTGTCTCGTAACAGCATGCGCCGTACCAAAAATTGTAATTGGCATTCGAAGGAGACTGTTTCACCAGGCGCTTGAACACGGGTTTGGCCTTGTCGAATTCTTTATTGTTGAACCATTTCTGGGCCTGGCTTAAACTTTGGGCAGAAGTTCCTCCTGCGCAACAAAGAGCCAGCAGAGGAAGCAAATATCTTTTTTTCATCGTTTCTGTGTCTAAAAGTTTCTCAAATGTAGGAATATTCTTGGAATTATGCCATTTTCTGTTCCGCTATTTTTTATTCAGGCAGAACTTTTGTGTGTTTATTTTTGCGAATGTAGTAAATAATGTGCGATTGTCAAAGCGTACGCTCCGGCTGACTTGATAAAAATCTGTAACGAGGACCTATGGTTCGAGCGTTTTTTCGTAAATTCGTCGCCGTTTTAACAACATACGATATGGGAAAAATGACGGAAGAAGACCGCCTGATGCGCCGCATCAACCAGCGGTTTATGAAAGGAGTGATGAATTACAAGCTGATAGAGGAGGGCGACCGTATTCTGGTGGGCCTTTCGGGAGGAAAGGATTCGCTGGCCTTGCTGGAGTTGCTGGCCCAACGTTCGCGCATCTACAAGCCGAAGTTTTCGGTGGTGGCGGCGCACGTGGTGATGAAGAACATTGCTTATGAATCCGATCAGACTTACCTGCGCGAATATGCCGAAAGTTTGGGAGTACCCTACGTGTGTTATGAAACGGAGTTCGACCCGTCGACCGATACGCGAAAGTCACCGTGCTTCCTCTGCTCATGGAATCGCCGCAAGGCCCTTTTCACCGTGGCCAAAGAGCAGGGATGCAACAAAATCGCTTTGGGACATCACATGGACGACATATTGGAAACCCTGCTGATGAACATGACCTTTCAGGGAGCATTCAGCACCATGCCGCCGCGCCTGGTGATGCGCAAGTTTGACATGACCATTATCCGCCCCATGTGTCTGGTACACGAAGCCGACCTAAAGGAGATGGCCGCTCTCCGTGGTTTCCGCAAGCAGGTGAAGAACTGTCCGTACGAGAAAGATTCTCACCGTTCGGATATGAAAGAGGTGCTGGCACGCCTGGAAGCCATGAATCCGGAGGCTCGCTATAGCTTGTGGGGAAGCATGAACAACATCCAGCACGATATGCTTCCGGTAGAGGAAGACGATTCACTCAAATAAATGTCAGTCGGCAGAGTGAAGAATCACCTGTTTGCCGGACATGGTGACTTTTCCTTCGGCAATCAGTTCTGACAAGGCACGGGCTAGTGACGGACGTGCCACTCCTAAAATAAAGGCTACTTCCTGCTGGTTGTGGATGCCTCCGTGCATTTTCAGGTAGTTCAGCAGGCGTGACTTCAAGCTCTGCAAGGCAAACTCGTTCAGTTTTCGGCTCAGGAACAGACTCCGATCGGATATCGTGGCAATAAAATTCCGCATCACAGCCGGCTGGGCATGCATGAACTCCTCAAAACGTGTCCGGTCCATGACAAGTACCTCACAAAGTTCCGTGGCTTCCACATTCACCGGAAAGCGATTCTCTGAAGCATAGATAAAAGCCGGTGCTAAAATATCGGGTGCCTTAATCCAGTCGATAGTGAGTTGCTTGCCCTCGGCATTCTCCATTTGTGTCCTCACGTGTCCCTTTATCAGAATAAACAAGGAACGGCACACGTCACCCTGGCGGGCAATGAATTCTCCTTCCTTATATGTGCGCAGACTGTTTGGGGCTTCACGGAGTAACTGATAAAGTGCCTCCGGGTCACAGCCTTCAAACAGGCTCATTCGGTTCAAAATTTCGGTATGCATCTTTCTTTTAACTTTTCTTTGGGTTGTGTGTCACATAGGTGACAGAAATCCCCTGCAGGATTCCTCATCTTTGCGCAAACTTAATGAAAAATCAATAATAACCCAAGAAAGAATATGGAAGGAAATATGTTTTGTTACCAGTGTCAGGAAGCGGCTAAAGGCACTGGATGTGTGTTGAGAGGAGTATGCGGAAAGAAAGATACCACTGCACGCTACATGGATTTGTTGCTCTTTGTGGTACGTGGCGTATCGGTGGCTGCCGATACCTTGCGCACGAAGGGATACGAAGTGGAAGCCGGTACGAATGAGTTTGTCACCGACGCACTTTTCTCTACAATTACCAATGCCAATTTTGACGATGAAAGTATCCTGGCTCGTGTGAGAAAGGGACTGGAACTGCGCGATCGTTTGAAGGTACGTGCCGTGGAAGCAGGTATCGTCCTACCGGAAGCGGATGAACTGACATGGAACGGTAAGGAGGAAGAATACCTGTCCAAGTCAGCTTCCGTAGGAGTGTTGAGAGAACCGAACGAGGACCTTCGCTCATTGAAAGAACTGCTGATGTACGGACTGAAAGGAATGGCAGCTTACCACGAACATGCCATGCGTCTGGGATTTGCCGACGAGGCCATTCATGCCTTTATGCAATCGGCTTTGGCGCGTATCACCACACAGACAATGGGAGCGGATGAGCTAGTGGCTCTGGTACTTGAGGCCGGGCAGCACGGAGTACAGGTAATGGCCTTGCTGGACCGTGCCAACACCACCCGCTACGGACATCCGGAACTGACAAAGGTAAACATCGGAGTAGGGAAGAATCCGGGTATCCTGATCAGCGGACACGACTTGCACGACCTGGAGGAGCTTTTGCGTCAGACTGAAGGTACGGGAGTAGACGTGTACACGCATAGTGAAATGCTCCCGGGGCATTATTATCCGGCTTTCAAGAAATACAAGCATTTTGTAGGGAACTATGGAAATGCCTGGTGGAAGCAGCGCGAAGAATTTACGGCATTCAACGGCCCGATCGTATTTACTACCAACTGTATCGTGCCGCCACTGGAAAATGCGACTTATAAGGAACGGATGTTTACGGCCAATTCGACGGGGTATCCCGGATGCAAGCATATTGCCACGGATGCCGACGGCCACAAGGATTTTTCAGAGGTCATCGCACTGGCCAAACAATGCCAGCCGCCTGTAGAGCTGGAGCAGGGAGAGATTATCGGCGGATTTGCTCATAATCAGGTAATGCAATTGGCTGACAAGGTAGTAGAAGCCGTAAAGAGCGGTGCCATTCGCAAGTTTGTGGTCATGGCCGGATGTGACGGACGCATGAAGAGCCGCGACTACTATGCCGACTTTGCTCAGGCACTTCCGAAAGATACGGTCATCCTTACGGCCGGTTGCGCGAAGTACCGTTACAACAAGCTTCCGTTAGGCGATATTCAAGGAATTCCCCGTGTGCTTGATGCCGGACAATGTAACGACAGCTACTCACTGGCCGTCATTGCCCTGAAGCTGAAGGAAGTCTTCCAGTTGAACGACATCAACGAACTCCCCATCATGTACAACATTGCCTGGTACGAACAAAAGGCGGTCATCGTCCTGCTGGCCCTCTTGAGCCTGGGCGTGAAGCATATCCACCTGGGTCCTACGCTTCCGGCCTTCCTTTCGCCCAACGTAGCCAAAGTGCTGGTAGAACAGTTCGGCATCGGAGGCATTACTACCCCCGAAGCGGACATGAAACTGTTCGGTATAGGATGACGGCTTAATACGATTTCTCGTTAGCCAGGTTCCAGGCATTGAGGAAAGAAGCCTTGGTAATTTCCACCACCTTCTCCCAGTTCAGCTTGTCGGCATGGTCAGAAGGCTGGTGGTAATCCGGATGTCCGTCAGTGTGATACCAGATGATGGGAATGTCGTGTACAGCAAACGAAGCATTGTCGCTTCCTCCCACCGGACGGTCCCACGGGCGGTAATCCGGTTGCAGTTTCAACCCATAACGGGCAATGTCATCCTTGAGCCACTGACCCAGTGCCAGATGTGCTTCCGTATAGAAGTACACCACGTGCTCAGGTTGTTCCGGCCGATTGTTCCGGCCAATCATATCGAAATTCAGATAACCTTTGATATCCTTTACAAAATCGCAGTGCTGCATGAAATACTTAGAGCCTAAAAGTCCTTTCTCTTCTCCATCCCAAAATGCGATGATGACGTTGCGCAGGGGCTTTTTGCCACTGGTCTGAAAAGCACGGGCAATCTGCATCACGGCCGATACACCCGACGCATTGTCGTCGGCTCCGTTGTAGATTTTGTCACCTGCCAGTGTTTCATCAATACCCAGATGATCGAAATGCGCGCCTACCACTACGTACTCATTGGTCCGTTCTCCCGGAATCATACCTAACACATTAGCCATGCGGAGCGAGCGGTGCGTACCCTGCTTCAACTGGGCAATGGAATCAGGGTGTACCTGCCAACGGCCTTTCTGCTGCCGTTCCTTGGCACAGGCTTCGAAAGGCTGGTAATATGAATCATCATACAGAGGAGCGATGCCAGCTTCTTGAAGACAGGAAACCAGGTAGCGGGCTGCCACGCGCGAGCCAATCATGCCGGCTTCACGTCCTTGCAGCGCATCATCGGCCAGAAAGCCTACAATGGCCTCGGCAGAAGGGCGATTGATACTCTTCAGACCTTTTTCTACGGCGGTCTGTGCCTGAAGGAAAGATGTACTGCATGAGCCTATCGCCCACATCAGTAGGAGAGAAGTGACTGTCTTTTTCATAATGAGAGCAAAAATAGGCAGAACTTCTGAATTTCACAAACGCTTTCGAACAATCTTATTATTTATCTAGAAATACCCGGCGTGTTGTTTCAATAATGAAATCCTTCTTAGTTATTTAAGTCACTGCTTAATAAGAAACGCTTTATTGGAATGATTTCGTCAAGGATCCTTCCGTTTACCGATGACAATTTTACAAGCATCGTAAAACTGCCATCTGTTTCTTTTACAATTGATTGATATTCTATATATACATCATTGAAGTAGAGTGGCTTGTTTTCATTATTGTATAATGAATGGTCGGAATCGGAATAAAGCAGTCGGGTGTTATTAATAAGAAAATGAAGATTGCTTATATTGTTTTTGAACGTATTCCTTATTAATTCATCCAGATTTGCGTTTCTTTTGAGTCTTTCTTGAATAAAATCGGAGTATTCTCCTCCGGTGATTATCAATTCATTCTTCAAATTATTCAAATCCCTGAATCCACTGATTACCATATCAAATTGGGCAAGTTCCTGATGGTTGGAGCTTAGCAGTTTGGCAGTATAATTAATACCTTGACTAAAAGCCGAAGCTGATTGGTATTGAACCAGAAAGCCTGTCCGTGCAATTAACAATTTGCTGAACAAATATCCTCCATCACCTATTTCTTCCAAATAATGCAATATACCACTTTGATAATACTTCCTTGCTTCTGACTGGTTGACAGTAACAAAAGTCTTATAATATTCGTTACAATCAAAAGGTATATACAGTTCCGGGCTAATATCATTCTTATATTTTACCTTGAGGCATAATTTCTTATCCCGATAATCATATCTTATATCAGTGAGCAAAGTGTTTTGCATGTCATCCTGGGTATATGCATATGGTATTCCGTCGTTATTTGAAGAACTGATAGTTATAAAGTCCTTGAGTTGAAGCGCAAACTCATCGGAATTATTTTCCCGATAGAATGTGTCAAAGTTTGATTCATAAATATTTTTGTCATGAGCGATTTGTATACTTGCTCTTTTTGTCATGTTGTAGTCAGTCGGCTTGTTAACAGGTTCTTCTTTCTTCTCCAGGGCGAACCCGGCAAAATCAAGTGTTTCCTCAAAATCTTTCTGGCCATTTACATTACCTGTAACCAACAAGGTAAAAGTGCCTGACTGGGTATCCTGCTGCTGGACTATAATTTTATCGATAAAAATCGATTTCCCATTGATGTGTTTTTCTCCGTTAAACTGTTCCAAATCGGCCAGCACAACTGTCACAGTTTGATTTGTATCGAAGATAAAAATACTTTTGAGTTCTTCCTTTGTGATAGTATGGCTTGCCGTCTGAGCGTCTTCACTGTTCCCGCTCTCATTTTCGCTCTCATTCCTTTTATCATCACTCTCATTTTTTTCATCTTCATTCTTATTCCTTTCATCTGGAGTTTCTATTTTAAATCCTTTAAAATTCAGTATCTCTTGAAATGGTGTGTAATTTACCGTACCTGTCACAGTTAAGCTGAATCGACCTTGTGATGCATCAATGTTATCTGGTATGCAGTTGCTGACAACTATGGTTTTCCGGTTTACATGATACTGTTTTTCTGTGCTAAAAGAATTGAGTAACTGTAAATTCTCATATACATCTTTTTGTGTGTCAAAACTAAATAGCGAATATAATTCATCTGGGGTAACCGTGGTGAATTCATCTTCTATGTTTCTGTGACATGCAATCAAAATAACGGTTAAAACGCAAAAATAGGAAATTTGTTTTGAGATTTTCATACTGATATTAATTCATATAAAAGTGATTATTCTCTGAAGTGAGGTAAATAAATCGAACAAGAGTTTCAATCTTAAATAATCTACAATTTAGAGTTGTAAATTGTTTAAATCACATCACTCGTTTTTATATGCTTTAACATCTTGCCTTGAAATCTATTGTCAGAGATCTGAAAATGAAAAGTCATCGGCCTTTTGAGGAAATAAGTAGCCGTTGACGATGGACGCTCACATCTTCTGCCTATACATCCTTAGCCTGACGGAAAGAATTGTGGAAAGTGCTTTCAGGTATTGCATATTTACGCAGCCAAATCACCATTTCCGAAATGACGATTTCGGAAGTGTAAAAATAGCAAGTAGAACTAAGTTGTCTTTTTGAGGGGAAGCGGCCTCTATTTAATGCCGATAAAATCACTTAGCGGACGAATCTTTGCTTTGTAAGTAAAAGAGCCTTCCTTCAGGTTTGGCTGATGTATAATTTTTATCGGATTCTTAGAATTGAAAAAAAGTACAACATAATATGGAGCATGTGTAGGTGAAAAGCCATATTGACGCAATGTATCAGCTGTCCAAATTTGAAATGTTCCTCTGTTTTTTAATTTAAAAAGCTGACAATCTTTTCCATTGGTATGAAGCAAAACGTATTGCATGCGTTCAAATCCAGGGGTGACAAGCAATGAACCTTTAGAATCGCCCGCACGAAGGTAACAAATTCCTTTTTCTATCATTTTTTGCTTCAGTTCCTTTCGTGCATGGTTTATCATTACCATAATTTCTTCCGGGTTTTCTGCCATTTTCTTTAGAAATTTGTCAGCAGTTAATGGAGAATTAATTTCTTCCTTACGGCGTATGCCTAATTTCAAAAAATCTTTATTTTGTTCTATACCAATGAATTTACGATTAAGCAGATTTGCTGCAATCCCCGTTGTACAACTACCGGCAAAAGGATCAAGTATGGTATCTCCTTCACGGGTGGAAGACAAAATGATACGATAAAGAAGGCGAAGAGGCTTTTGTGTAGGATGTGCACCACATTGCATTTCCCAAGAAGCAACAAACGGTATTTTCCATACATCTGACATACGAGTTCCCCAGTTTAACATCTCCATCAAATTACAATTAAAATAGTGAGGAATATGCTTATGCTTTCTTGCCCACACAATATATTCAGTCGTAAAATTAAAATAGTTTCGAGAAAGTGTGGGCCTTGCATCGGATTTTTGCCATACTATTATATTAAGAATTTTATAACCAAGTTCGACCATGCAAGATGCTACGGAGAATATATTATGATAGGTACCACATACCCATATAGTTCCGTCATCTTTTAAGACTTTGCGATATGCAGATAGCCATTTGTAGTTAAAGGCTTTTATTGCTTCGAAATCTCGCTCTCTATCCCATTCTCCTTTTTCAAAATTTTTCCATATTCCATTTATTTGTAATGAACATCCTTTAGAAAGAAAATAGGGAGGATTTGCAAAAATCATATCCACTTTGTGGTTAATCTGATTTATTTGCTCTAGGTTATCACCATGGAGTAAAATAAAATCCTTATATTCTTCTGTTAGATTCTTATTCATCATACGGCAAAATTTAGTTCCTGTTGTGCATTTTCTATTTGAACTTCAGCATGCTCTTGAAGTTCAAAATTAAAAACTAATGCTTCAACTATGGCATGGCGGTTTTCCAAACGTCCTCCTCCGTGGTAAAAGTGATCTTTTGTTTCCACATTAAAATGATTCCAGAATCTGTTAATCATTTCATTATTTCTATATTCATTATGATGCCATGTTGAAAGAATAAAATGTGCTGGAGTATGCAATAAAGCATCAAAAAGCGCTTCTTCATCCTTCTGCGTCCATCCGTTATAATAATCTACATATCTGCCATAATAAGGAGGGTCACAATAAATAAAATCACCGGCCTGCGCTCTTTGGATTGTATCTAAGAATGAAACATTATCAAATTCCCAGTTATATTTGTGAATTTCCTGCTGAACTTTTTCTACTTGGTTACAGATTTTTGTGATGTATGCCGGTAAAAAGCGATTAGGTTTCTTACAAAAAGGTATGTTCCATTCTCCACGGCGGTTAAAGCGCATCATACCATTGAAGCCTGCACGTGACAAAAAAATAAAATCAAATGGGCTGTGTTCCTGATTAAAACGATTTTTTACTTCACGATAATAAGCATATCCGCTATCTTCTGCTGTCAAAAGTAATTGGCCTTCTCTTTCTAAATAAGTACGCATATTTTGAGGGGTAATCTCTCCATTCATTATTTCATTATAGAAATTGATAATATGAGGATTAGTATCACCCACTATGCGGTTTCCTCCAACCGGAGAATTAAAGCCGACAACTCCTGTTCCAAAAAATGGTTCTACCCAATTTGCATTTTGAATATCCAATCCTGATTGAAAAATCAAATCTTTTATCCAAGGAACCAGTTTGGTTTTAATACCTTAGTGATTTTATAGGTGGGATTATTACTGACATATTTATAATTTTGATAGCTTATTAGCCTGTGATTCAAGATACTCCTTGTATGTTTTAAGATTGTTATAATGTGGAAATCCAATGCCAGCCTTTTGCGCATCGTCTTTGTTAAAATAGCCCATCCAGTAATCATCAAATACATCTTCACCTAGTTGCGCAAATGGTCCTTCACCTTTTATCAGCTTTTCGATATTTGTTATACCACCAATATTACGGGTATTTCCACTTCCTGGAATATCATTTGCAATTTTCCATTTAGGCTGAACGAAAAAAATGAAATTTTCAATCACTGAATGAATCATTTTCAATTCATCAATTCCAAAGACTTCACGCTCATTAATTTTGGTATCATTTTGTTTATAAAGCATGCCTAATACAGTGTGAGAAGAATATGAATTATATGGATAATCCGTACTCATTTTTTTTGTCACGATTTCTAAAATATCCCCAATATGACCCTAACGTCAGGCCATTTACTGACTCAGAAGTGTAGTAACTTGATTTAAAATCAACAGCAAACAAATGCCCATCACTATCTTCGAAAGTTAAGTCAGGATAATAATTTTGTTTTGAAGGCAACTTTAATTTTAATCCATTCTTGTTTGCAAACTTATCAAGTCGGGGTATAAGAAGTATTCAATAATTTTAGAAACTACTTTTGTGTCGTTAGTTATTGTTTATATATTTTTGTCTACATCAATAAATCCTTTTACAATCCATTCATTATTGGCTGTTTCTAAAAAATTCTTATATGTCTTTACCTCTTCTGTTAATAAGTTAAAAAAATCGTCTTTAGTCATATTGTGATGATATTAATGAGACAAAGGTATTTTATTTCCCTAAATGTTCAATCCACTGAACAAAAATGTTCAATCTGCATCAAAGATAGGAAATCCAATCCAGAAGAGGAAAAAATGAAGACGTAAAATCATTTCTATTGTATAAGCTGCTCTTCAGGAGAATTTGCAGCAATACACTTGTTTGGAATTATTTACATTTATAACTGTCTGATAATTAATCGATTATAATTTCACTAAAACACAAGTACATTTTGCTTGAGACACAAGTACGTTTTACTTGAAACGTCAAAGAGTTTTGCTTCAAACACAAGGACGTTTTGGTTCAAACGTCCTTGCGTTTTCCCTAAAATGTACTTGTGTTTTCCGGCAGACCTCTTTTTGTCTGATTTTTAAGTTAATAAATCATTAGCAATCTTGTTTTTCTCCGGCGAAAATACTAAATTAGGGCATCGCGAATTTTAAATGTAATGCCTATGAAAAAGTATGTAGCTGAACTAATCGGAACTATGGTTCTTGTACTGCTGGGCTGCGGTAGCGCCGTATTTGCAGGAGGAGTGGCCGACACAGTGGGTGCCGGTGTAGGAACCATCGGAGTGGCCATGGCATTCGGTCTTTCTGTCATCGCCATGGCATATACCATAGGAAACATTTCCGGCTGCCACATCAATCCGGCCATTACACTGGGTGTATGGCTGTCGGGAGGCATGAAAACGAAACGGGCGTTGATGTACATGCTGTTTCAGGTTGTGGGCGCCATTATCGGCTCACTGATTCTTACACTATTAGTTTCGACCGGTGCACACGGAGGACCGACGATCACAGGCTCCAACAGCTTTGCGTCTGATGCCATGGGGCAGGCGTTCCTGGCCGAAGCCGTGTTTACCTTTATCTTTGTGCTGGTGGCGCTGGCTGCCACGGACGAAAAGAAAGGAGCTGGCAACCTGGCCGGACTGGCCATCGGACTTACGCTGATACTGATTCACATCGTGTGTATCCCGATTACGGGCACATCCGTGAATCCGGCACGAAGCATCGGACCGGCCTTAATGGAAGGCGGACAGGCCATCGAACAGCTCTGGCTCTTTATCGTGGCACCTTTCGTGGGAGCAGCTTTCAGTGCGCTGGTGTGGAAATTCCTTCGTACTGAATAAGTAAAGACACGAGGATAGCATGTCTTTTTCATTTAAAAAACGTATCTTTGCAGCCGATTTTTAAATAAGGAAAAAGATATGCTATCACAAGGTATTTATTCGATTGTTTTACTGATTTTCTCGAACATCTTCATGACGTTTGCCTGGTACGGCCACTTGAAGATGCGTGAAGAGTTCAGCTGGTTTGCTTCACTACCGCTGATTGGGGTGATTGCGTTCAGCTGGGCCATTGCTTTTTTTGAATACTGTCTGCAGGTTCCGGCTAACCGTCTGGGGTTCAGAGATAGTGGGGGACCGTTTGACATCATGCAGCTGAAAGTGATTCAGGAAGTGATTACGCTGGCCGTGTTTACCATTTTCTCCATGATTGCGTTCAAAATGGAGTTGAAATGGAACCACCTGGCTGCATTTTTCTGCCTGATATTGGCTGTATATTTCGTATTCAAGAAGTGAGATAAGACGCTTGTCAGTTCTGCTGTTCGCGTAGGCGCTGGATTTCACGCTGTACGTCGTACTGGTTGCTTCTGACTTTATCTTTTCGGAAGAATTCTTTTCGCCGGATAGAGTCCTCGGCTGCTTTCTGGCGAATGTATTCATACAAGTTTCCCGCATCCTCCGCCTGCGCTGGTTGCGGGTTTTTCTTTTTCTCCTCTTTTACGGTATCGGGCCGAATCTCCGCTTGTTTTTTTACGGAGTCAGGAGCGGCGTAAATGGGCAGGAGAGGAGCTTCCGAAAAAGCCGGCTGAAAGGTAAGCAATGTCTGCGTGCTGTCGGCTGCCTGCTGTTTACGGAGCTGACGGTAGAAGTTGGGCACTTTTAAGCTGTCGGCAGCCGTGGGCTGATAGTCAGCATACCTTTTCCAGGCATTGGCATGCTTGCGGTTGTGTGCCAGCATGCGCCCGCGGCGGGTCATGTTGTCATAGATGAAGCCCATGAAATCGAGTCCGCCGATACCGATACCTACACCTGCAGAGCCTCCCACACTTTCATACATCCGTCCGGTGGAAGGCTTGATGCTGCGTCCGTATTCTTCGTCGGCATATACGCGGTTGGGATTCAGTGTCCAGGAGATTTCCCACTGCTTGGGCCGACCGGCTACCAATACATCGTATACAGGATCTTCTCCGAAACGGGTCCAGATGGTGTAAGGCTCCATGCGGACATAACTTTCCGGTTTCCACACTTTGGTGGTATCAATCAGGCTGCGGGGCACTTTCAAATCCACTTTGAAGTCCATCCACTTTTTGTTCAGCGGGGCTTCCAATGGTTTGTTTTCCTGTTTGGGTAGGGGATTAAAGTCAAATTGAATCATTTTTACTGCATCCATGTTGAGTTGCAGTTCTTTTTCCTGCTGCTGGCTCATGGCGGGCAGGATGCCGACTGTACATAGAATCAGTGTCAGCCGGGATGATAAATGTAAAGAGTAGTTCATGCCGTGTACGTGTTTATAGTCCTTTTACTCGTCCTCCCTGCATCCAGCACTTGCGATAGTAAGGTTCTTCCAGCTGGCTGACAATGACGCCGGAACTGGTGCTGGCATGCACGAATTTTCCGTCTTTCAGGTAAATGCCTACGTGATTGGCAACGCGTTTACGCCGTCCGTTATGGAAGAACACCAGGTCACCTTCCTGCAACTGGCGCTTGGATATTTTTCGGCAATTTTCCGTCCGCTGGGCATCAGAACTGCGTTGCAGTTTCTTGTGGTACACTTTTTTATAGACAGCTGAAGTGAAGCCTGAACAGTCTGTTCCCCGGTGAGTGGCTCCCCCATGGCGGTAGGGCACTCCAATCCAGTCGGCCACTTCCACGTAGAGACGATGATTGTCGCCGGCATCAATATCCATTTCCAGCCGCACAGCGGCACGTGCCAGTTCGCGGTAGTCCACGCGCGGAGCACGTGTGCCACATGAAGAAAGTATGAGACAGAGCCCGAATAATATATATGTCGAAAAACGAGTGATGCAGTATTTGTACATGATTGCTTATTTTGAACAAATGTACGTAATATCCTTGTTACATGGATAGGTACTTAGGGTATTTTAGAACCTGTTGAAGATTGTTTCATTTTGCTTTTTCCTGTATCTTACATAAAAAAACAGCGCCTCTTCCGAAAACGGGAAAGACGCTGCCTTTACAAATTGATTATTTATGGTATATTATTTCTGTACCGGAGAGCTCATGCTGACTTCCACTTCGTTCTTCTGTCCGAAGAAGGTCTTGGCAAAAGCTTTCAGGTCGTCACCGCTGATAGCGTTCACGGCTTCTTCGTATCCGGTATTCATATCCAGATTTTCCCAGTAGTAAGTGTTCAGGATATTCATCCAGTAACCGTTTTCTTTCTGGTTCTGCTTGTAAGTCTTCAGCATGTATTCCTTCACCTTGCTCAGGTCTTCGCTAACCGGACCTTTTTCGATGAATTCCTGAATACCTTCGTTAATCAGTTTCACCATTTCTTCACGACGGTTCGGGTCAGTATCGAAGTATACCTGGAAGGCACCTTTCTCTGTCGGATACTTGCTCAGGCTTCCGTTACAGCTTACGCCGTATGTACCACCGGCATCTTCACGTACGGTACGCAGGTAAACCATGTTCAGCAACTGACCAAGCATGCTCATCTGCAGGTTGTTCTTCAAATTATACTTGCAGTCGCCAGAATATACCATCAGCACAGTAGCCTTCGGGGTTTCCAGTTCCTTCACGAAGTTGTTTTCAAAGTGTCCTTTGCGGATGGCCATGCCTGTATCGCGGAATTTTTCGTTTCGCTTGGTAGCAGGCAGTGCACCCAGGTACTGCTCGATAAGCGGAGTAGCTGTTTTTGTATCTACGTTACCTACCAGAATGAAGGTAAAGTCGCTGGCATCCGCAAAACGGTTCTTGTAGAATTCCATCACTTTGTTGTAGTCAATCTTATCGAGCATGTCGGCTTTCATAGACAACGCACGCGGATGACGGTTGTAAAGTGCTACGTTGATAGAATCGCTGAAAGCAGTCATCGGGTCAGCTTCCTGGTTAGCCAGAGCAGCCTTGTTACGTGTGATGAAAGAAGTGAAGGCTTCCTGGTCCATACGCGGTGCAGTGAAGCGCAGGTAAGTCAGCTGAAGCATGGTTTCCAAGTCTTTCGGAGAGCAGCTTCCTGACAATCCTTCTGAATAGGTGTTAACCATTGCGCTGGCTGATGCCATCTTTCCGGCCAAAACTTTATCCAGGTCTACAGAATTGAAATTGCCCAGTCCACCCAATGAAGCAATCTGGCTAATCAGAGCGAACTGCAATACATCTTTATCGTTGAACAAAGAAGTTCCACCCGGACTGAAGGCCTGCATACGTACTTCGTCGGCCTTGAAATCTGTCGGTTTCAGAATGACACGCACACCGTTGCTCAGTGTCAGGATAGTAGAACCGAACACACCCTGTTCTGTCTTCACTACCTTTCCAGCATGTGGTTTTTCCTTCATCAGCGGTTCATCGGATACCTTGTCTACATAAGCTGTCAGCTTTTCAGCTTTTACCTTGTCGATTACGGCTTTCAGTTCAGCTTCAGTCGGGTATTTCATACCGTCTTTCTCCGGACAGAATACGCTCAACACGATGTTTTTCTCTGTAATAAGCTGCTTCATTACCTGATTGACAGCTTCTACCGGAATGTTCGGTACAATCTGATTCATGATGGCATACTCATTTTCAATACCCGGAATCGGTTCATTGTCAATGAAATGACGTACATATTCATTTACATAGCTGGCATTACGCTGCTTGTTACGTTCGTTGTAAGCAGATTCCAGTCCGCGCAGGTAATCAGCTTTCGCACGGGCATATTCGCTGACTGTGAAACCAAACTGACGCACGCGTTCAATTTCGCGCATCAATGTTTCTGTGGTCAGGATGATGCCGTCTTCCTTGGCTGCTGCAAAGGCCGCAAATGCTCCTTTTGTCTTAGCCACCAGATAATCTCCATCCTGTACACCAGCTTCAATGAACGGCGGGTTAGCCTGCTGGGTCAGCTCGTTCAAACGGCTGTTAAGCATGCTTTCGATAGAAGAAACCATGTAGTTCATTACCAGATAACCCATGTTGTTCTTCTGGTCGTTAGGCACAACATCGTGTTTGTGGAACAGATACACGATGGGCACCTGCTGTTCCTTGTCTTTTGCCACGGTAATGATAGGTTCATCATTGTCGGGCACAGGGAAGTAAGTACGTTCTGCAGCATTAGCCGGCATTTCAATCGGAGAGAACAGCTTCTTGATTTTCGCTTCGATGCTGTCCACATTGATGTCGCCCACTACCACAAGACCTTGCTGGTCTGGACGGTACCATTTTTCATAATAGTCTCTCAATGCCTGGTAGGGGAAGTTGTCTACCACTTCCATCGTTCCGATAGGCAGACGATAGGCATACTTGCTGTCTTTATACATGGCAGGGAATACCTTTTCATACATACGCATCATAGCTCCTGTGCGTGTACGCCATTCTTCGTGGATAACTCCACGTTCCTTGTCGATTTCTTTCGGAGCAAGTGTCAGGTCGTTGGCCCAGTCGTGCAAAATCAACAGACAAGAGTCCACGATTCCGTCACGGATAACCGGTACGTTAGAAATATTATACACGGTTTCATCTACTGAAGTATAAGCGTTCAGGTTAGCTCCAAACTTCACACCGATGGTTTCGAGGTATTCACGAAGCAGGTTGTCGGGGAAGTGAGTGGTTCCGTTGAAACACATGTGCTCCAGGAAGTGTGCCAGACCACGCTGGTTGTCTTCTTCCAGGATAGAACCCACTTTCTGTGCAATGTAGAAGTCGGCCTGATTGTCGGGCAACTCGTTGTGACGGATGTAGTAGGTCAATCCGTTTTCTAACTTACCGATACGCACGTTGGGATCGGTCGGAATGGGCGGCATCTGTTGGGCGAATGCAGTCATCGCACCTCCCACTAAAATTACCGCCGCAAAAGTTCTTTTTAATTTAAAAACTTTCATCGTAATTTTTATTTAGGTTGTGAGTAATCAAAGAAGTCCGTTGGCCGACAAATAACGCTCTGCCTCAATGGCTGCCTTACATCCGCTTCCGGCTGCCGTAATAGCCTGACGGTAATGTGGGTCAGCTACGTCGCCTGCAGCAAATACGCCCGGAACACCTGTACACGGAGTATTGCCTTCAGTAATGATATAACCGGTTTCATCGGTTTTCACCCACGGCTTGAAAATATCAGAATTCGGTTTGTGACCGATGGCCAGGAAGAATCCGTCAATAGCCACATCGTAGCGTTCTTCGTCGGCTTCACCCATACGTTTCACTACGTGCATGCCTTCCACACCGTTATCGCCAAACAAACCTACAGCATTGTGTTCAAACAATACGGTAATGTGCGGATGATTCAGTACACGCTCCTGCATGATTTTAGAAGCACGAAGGAACGGCTTACGTACCACAAGATATACCTTGCTGGCCAGTCCTGCCAGGTACACAGCTTCTTCGCAGGCAGTATCGCCACCACCTACTACAGCTACGGTTTTCTTACGATAGAAAAAGCCGTCGCAAGTAGCGCAAGCACTAACACCCATACCCGCGTATTTCTTTTCGTCTTCCAATCCTAAGTATTTGGCAGTAGCACCGGTAGAAATAATCACGGTATCGGCGGTGATTTCCTTTTCATCGTCTACCACAAATGTATAAGGAGCCTTGCTCAGATCAGCTTTTGTCACAATTCCGTTGCGAATATCGGCGCCGAAACGTTCAGCCTGTCTTTTCAGGTCGTCCATCAGCACCGGGCCGGTTACGCCTTCCGGATAGCCGGGAAAGTTTTCTACTTCGGTAGTCGTAGTAAGCTGACCGCCAGGTTGGATTCCTTCATAAAGTACGGGAGAAAGATTGGCACGGCTGGTATAAATGGCAGCCGTATATCCTGCGGGGCCTGATCCGATGATCAGGCATTTTACATGTTCTGTTGCCATAAATTTGGAATATAGTTTGTCTTAATTTGAATAATTCTAGAACAAAAGTATATATTTTTTAGAATACTCCTTTTATTTATTCAGAGATTTTACGGAAATATGCATTCTTTATTCATTCTTATTCGCCCTTTGAAGGGGGATTTTTATTGCATAAATGAAAAATAGATGCTAACTTTGCCCGTCAATTAGATAAAACTAACATTTAATAAAGATATGTTTAGAAGTCATACTTGCGGTGAGTTACGACTCGCCGATGCAGGCAAGAACGTGACACTGGCCGGATGGGTGCAGCGTGCACGTAAGATGGGAGGAATGACATTTGTGGACCTCCGCGACCGCTACGGTATTACGCAGTTGGTGTTCAACACGGAAGTGAACGCCGAACTTTGTGAGCGTGCCAACCACCTGGGACGTGAATTCGTGATTCAGGTGAAAGGAACGGTAAGCGAACGTTCCAGCAAAAATGCCAATATCCCGACAGGAGAAATTGAAATCATCGTATCGGAACTGAATATTCTGAATTCAGCCCAGACACCGCCTTTCACTATTGAAGATAATACGGACGGGGGAGATGACCTTCGTATGAAATACCGTTATCTGGACTTGCGCCGTAGCGCTGTACGCAAGAACCTAGAACTCCGCCACCGCATGACGATGGAAGTACGCCGTTATTTGGATAGCAAGGGCTTCCTGGAAGTGGAAACTCCGATGCTGATTGGTTCTACTCCGGAAGGTGCACGCGACTTCGTGGTTCCTTCACGTATGAATCCGGGACAGTTCTACGCATTGCCTCAGTCTCCGCAGACTTTAAAGCAGTTGCTGATGGTTTCCGGCTTCGACCGTTACTTCCAGATTGTAAAATGTTTCCGCGATGAAGACCTTCGTGCAGACCGTCAGCCTGAGTTTACACAGATTGACTGCGAGATGAGCTTCGTAGAACAGGAAGACATCATCAATACTTTTGAAGGTATGGCCAAGCATTTGTTCAAGGAACTTCGCGGAGTGGAACTTACAGAACCGTTCTTACGTATGCCGTGGGCAGATGCCATGAAGTATTACGGAAGTGACAAACCGGATTTGCGTTTCGGCATGAAGTTCGTCGAACTGATGGACGTGCTGAAAGGCTACGGTTTCTCTGTTTTCGACAATGCAGCTTATATCGGTGGTATCTGTGCAGAAGGTGCAGCTCACTACACTCGCAAGCAGCTGGATCAGTTGACAGAGTTCGTAAAACGTCCGCAGATTGGTGCTAAAGGTATGGTATATGCACGTATTGAAGCAGACGGCACCGTGAAGTCAAGCGTAGACAAGTTCTACAGCCAGGAAGTGCTGCAGAAGATGAAAGAAGCATTCGGTGCTAAACCGGGTGACTTGATTCTGATTCTGAGTGGTGACGATGCCATGAAGACTCGTAAGCAACTTTGCGAATTGCGTCTGGAAATGGGTAACCAGCTGGGCTTGCGCGATAAGAACAAGTTTGCTTGCCTGTGGGTAGTAGACTTCCCGATGTTCGAATGGAGCGAAGAAGAAGGCCGCTTGATGGCTATGCACCATCCGTTCACTCACCCGAAAGACGAGGATATTCCTTTGCTGGATACCGATCCGGCTGCCGTTCGTGCCGATGCATACGATATGGTTATCAACGGTGTGGAAGTAGGTGGTGGTTCTATCCGTATCCACGATTCAGCATTGCAGGCTAAGATGTTCGAAATTCTTGGATTCACTCCAGAGAAAGCACAGGAACAGTTCGGCTTCCTGATGAATGCCTTCAAGTTTGGTGCACCTCCTCACGGTGGTCTGGCATACGGACTTGACCGTTGGGTATCTCTGTTTGCCGGTCTGGATTCTATCCGCGACTGCATCGCCTTCCCGAAGAACAACTCTGGACGTGACGTGATGCTGGATGCTCCTGGCTTCCTCGACCAAAAACAGTTGGATGAACTGAATCTGAAAATTGACATCAAGGAAAATAATTAATAACGTTTCAAGGAAAAAGACAAGAAAGTAACCGGATGAAGGAATCGGTACGGATTATACGCTTTGCAATAATAGGAACGCTCAATGCTCTGATTGCAGCTTTCGTAGTATGGCTGTTGATGCACATCGAGGGAGAGAGTTATATTATAGCTAATATATGCGCATATATTGTGGCACAGATACATAACTTTATCTGGTGCAAATACTGGATTTTTCCGCTTGAAACAGATGACAAAAAAAATAGCATCTGGCATCAGATGCTATTTTTTATTGGTGCTTTCGCACTGGCTTATAGTGCGCAGTTCCTTTTTCTTCTTATGCTCGTAGAGCTTCTTCACTGCAATGAATACCTGGCACAATTCCTCGGACTCTTTATCTACGGTGCCGTCAACTTCATTTGCAATCGCCGCCTGACTTTCCGTTAGGCCATTTTCATCAGATTTTCTTCTTCAATATACTGAAGTTTCTTTTCCAGTATCACTTCACGCGTTTTCTCCGTATTGTCGGTACGGAACACCAGTATACCTTTTCCTCCCAGCAAGAAGGAATAGAGATAGGAAATACCTATGCCTGTTTCGCTGAAGCTGCGGATGGCATCGGCAGCCCGTCCCGGTTCATTGTCCAAACTGATGGCAAACACATCGGATACATTGGCTGAGATACCCGCATCCTTCAATACTTCATAGGCACGCAACGGCTCGGAACAGATAATACGGTAGATGCCGTACTCTACAGTATCAGATATAGTAGAAGCAATCAACTGGATATGCGCTTCTTTCAGTAGTTCAAGCACCTGAAGCAGTGTGCCCGACTTATTTTCTACAAAAACAGATAGTTGATGTATGGTCATACTCTTTTATTTTTAAATCAATGTTTTTCGTAAATCTTTCACGCGCACGGCTTTTCCTTCCTGTACGGGCAGGCTTCCTTTAGGTACCAGTTTCACGCGTGGGGTAATCAGAATTTCATCTTTCAACTGGCGGGTAATTTCCTTGGTCAGGTTCTGAAGGAATCCGTAGTCATCGGTAAAGTCATTCAATTCTACCTCCACCGTCATCTCATCGTTCGCATCAAGGTTGGTCAGCGTAATGAGGTACTCATTACCCAGTTCCTTGAACTGCAACAAGATGTTCTCAATCTGAATCGGGAAGATATTGACACCCTTGAGAATCATCATGTCGTCACTGCGGCCTTTCATTCGGTCAAGACGCTTGTGATGACGTCCGCAAGGACAATCGCCCGGAAGTATACGGGTCAGGTCACGCGTACGGTAACGCAGCAACGGCATTGCTTCACGGTTAATGGTGGTCAGCACCAGTTCGCCCACTTCGCCTTCGGGTACCGGTTCCAGTGTGACAGGGTCCACAATTTCTACGATATAATAATCCTCCCAAATGTGGAGTCCGTTCTGTTCCATGCATTCAAAAGCTACCCCCGGGCCACACATTTCCGACATACCGAAAGAGTTATAGGCTTTTACGCCCAGCATCTGTTCAATACGGCGACGCTGTTCGTCAGAATGCGGTTCAGCTCCGATAATCAAAGTCTTCAGATGGGTATCGCGGCGCGGGTCAATGTGCATCTCTTCCATCACTTCATACAAACGGCCGGCATAACTCGGGATGGCATGAAGAGCAGTAGTACCAAAGTCAGTGATAAACTTAATCTGCCGCTTGGTATTGCCAGCAGCAGCTGGGACAGTCAGCATACCCAGACGTTCGGCACCATACTGGAAACCCAAGCCACCGGTAAACATACCGTAGCCAGAAGAGTTTTGGAAGATATCTCCTTTACGCAGTCCCACCATATACAGACAGCGTGCTACGGCATTGGCCCATTCTTCCAAATCGTGCTGTGTATGCAAAATCACGGTAGGAGTTCCTGTGGTACCACTGGAAGAATGGAGACGGACTACCTCTTCCAAAGGCACGGCAGAAAGCCCGAACGGATAATGGTCGCGCAAATCCTGTTTGGTAGTGAAAGGGATTTTCTGTAAATCCTCCAGTGACTGTATATCTTCCGGTTTGATGCCGCATTGCTGAAAGCGTTCCTTGTAGAACGGAGAATGCATACAACGGTCGATGGTTGCTTTCAACCGTTTCAACTGAAGTTTCTCAATGTCCGGTCTCGACAAGGTTTCCACTTCAGGATGCAAGTACATTTGGTCGTTTTTCATATTATTTTTCGTTGTTTGATGCACAAATATAGAAATAATAAACTAAAACCAAATAAAAACTTTCATTTTTCTTTTAATACTGTTCAAATGATTCAAAATTTGTCAGGATAGTTACTGTATATGTATCCTCCCTAAGCGGAAAAACAGGGAATGCCATTTCCTGTCCTATATGAAAAGAGCCACTGCAAATCCCTCTTTTACGAAGAAATGCAGTGGCTCTTCTTATTTTCTATGTCAAGCCAACGTGACTTTAAAGGCCTTATTCAAAGCTCCCGTAACGTGTAGGCAGCAACTTACGGTCGCCCAATGTATTATCAATACGTGCTACGTTAATCCAGAATTTGTTGTCTCTTACACTCTGAATCGGATAAGCCGCCTTGGCACGTCCATAAGGATGAGTCCAAGCATCTCCCACAATCTCGTATTCCGGATGAGGAGCATTCACCAATACGTTGTCTTCTTTGTCGACCTTTCCAGTCTCAATCTCTGCAATTTCTTCACGGATATGTACCATGACATCCACAAAGTTGTCCAATTCTGCCAGACTTTCACTTTCCGTCGGTTCAATCATCAGCGTACCGTGTACAGGGAAAGAGAGGGTAGGTGCATGGTAACCGTAGTCCATCAGACGCTTGGAAATATCATTTTCCGAGATTCCGCTTTCTTCGTGTATCTTCCGGCATTCCAAAATCATTTCATGACCTACGAAACCATTCTTTCCGCGGTATACCACTCCATACGCATCTTTCAAGCAAGCAGCCAGGTAGTTGGCATTCAGGATAGCTGTTTGAGTCGCTCTCCTCAAGCCTTCTGCTCCCATCATGCAAATGTATCCGTAAGTAATCGGCAGGATACCGGCACTTCCGTAAGGAGCAGCAGATACTTCATTCTGCGGATTGCCCGTGCTGACATGGCCCGGAAGGAAAGGAACCAGATGCTCGGCCACACAAATCGGACCTACACCCGGACCGCCACCACCGTGAGGGCTCGCGAATGTCTTATGCAGGTTCAGGTGACACACGTCTGCTCCGATAGTACCCGGATTGGTCAGTCCCACCTGTCCATTCATGTTGGCTCCGTCCATATAAACCTGTGCACCGCACGCATGGATAATCTCACATATCTCCTTGATTTCCTCTTCAAAGATACCGTGAGTAGACGGATAAGTAATCATCAAAGCTGCCAGTTCATCCTTATGTGCTTCAGCCTTCGCACGCAAATCTTCCAAATCCACATTTCCATTCTCATCGCAAGCACACGTCAGCGGTTCGTAACCCGCCTGTACAGCCGAAGCCGGATTGGTGCCATGTGCCGAAGCCGGAATCAATACCAATCGGCGGTTACCCTGTCCGATGCTTTCCTGGTAACTTCTAATCACGCGCAAGCCCGTATATTCACCTGCTGCACCGGAATTCGGCTGGAGAGATACGCCTGCAAAGCCTGTAATCGTCTTCAGCTGTTCCGACAGATTGTGAATCAAAGTCTGGTATCCCGCGGCTTGGTCTTCCGGAACCAACGGGTGAAGGTTCATCCAGGCCGCATTGCTAAGAGGCAGCATTTCGGATGCCGCATTCAATTTCATGGTACAAGAACCCAAAGAAATCATGGAATGAGCCAACGAGATATCCTTCCGTTCCAGACGTTTGATGTAACGCATCATTTCCGTTTCGGTGTGATACTTCTGGAAGACTTCGTGAGTGAGGTATGTGCTCAGACGCTGGAACTGTGCGGCAACAGGAGCTTTTCCCGGTATAGCACAGACATCATGCATCGGTTCTTCTGCCGCTACGGCAAACAGATTCAGAATCAGCGTAGCATCTGCCTGCGTAGTAGTTTCATCGACACTGATACCCACATCACCATTATCAAAATAGCGCAGGTTGATTTCCTTGCTCAAGGCAATGGTGCGCACTTCCTGAATGGTCACGTTGTTCGGTAACTGTATTCTCAGTGTATCAAAGAAATTTTCGTTCTGCAATTTATATCCCAGTTTCGTGAGCTGTTCTGCCAGCCAGAAAGCCACGGCATGCACATGATTGGCTATTTCCTTTATGCCGTCAGGTCCGTGATATACGGCATAGAATCCGGCCATGGTAGCCAGCAGTGCTTGTGCCGTACAGATATTGGAAGTCGCCTTTTCACGCTTGATATGCTGCTCGCGAGTCTGCAAGGCCATGCGGTAACACAGATGACCGTATTTGTCTTTTGACAGACCAATTATACGTCCCGGCATATTTCGTTTGTATTCATCACGTGTAGCGAAATAAGCAGCAGAAGGTCCTCCATAGAACATCGGTGTGCCCAGACGCTGTGAGCTACCGAAAGCAATGTCAGCTCCCCATTCACCAGGAGGAACCAGCAGGGCAAGCGACAGGATATCGGCTGCTACGGCCACCTTGCATCCTACGGCATGTGCCTGCTCGGTAAATTCCCGATAATCTTCTATGCTTCCGCTGTTATTCGGATACTGCACGATGCAACCGAAAATATCCAGCGTAAAAGTCAGGTCCTTGTAACTGCCTACCTTTACTACCATTCCCTGTGGAATGGCCCGGGTACGAATAACTGCCAGCGTCTGAGGGAATATTTCTTCATCTACAAACAGCACGTTGGCCTGCGCTTTCTGTTGTGCACGGCTTCTCAGCCCGTACATCATCGTAGCTGCTTCCGCCGCAGCCGTCGCTTCATCCAGCAGAGAACAGTTGGCCAGCGGAAGGGCAGTCAGATCGCTGATTACCGTCTGAAAGTTCAGCAACGCTTCCAGTCGTCCCTGGGAAATTTCAGCCTGATAGGGCGTATAGGAAGTGTACCAAACCGGATTTTCAAACACGTTACGCTGAACAACTGCCGGAGTCACCGTGTCATACCACCCACATCCGATATACGTCTTATATAGCTTGTTCTGGGCTGCCAGTTCGCCGATGTGCTCGGCAAATTCACGTTCTGTCATGGCAGCTCCCAGTTTCAAAGGTTCTTTTAACAGGATATTGGCAGGAATGGTTTTCTCTATCAGTTCATCCAGACTGCTTACTCCAATTTTTTTCAGCATCAGCGGAAGTTCCTCTTCCCCGATGCCGATGTGTCTGTTTGCGAATGTCGTTGTTTTCATGATTATTAAGGTAAGATTTATGGTTTTCAAGCAAAAGAATAACGCATCAGCGGAAGAAAGGATTGTTCATCTTTTCATAGCCGATGGTAGTGGGGTTTCCATGACCCGGATATACCATTGTCTCGTCAGGGAGTGTCAGCAAACGTGCCACGATACTTTCCCTCAACTGGTCAAAGTTTCCACCTTCCAGGTCTGCACGCCCGATGCTGCCCCGGAACAATACATCACCGCTGAACATGCAGTGCTGCGCTTCACAATAGAACACCATGCTTCCGGGAGAATGGCCGGGCACGGCAAGTGCCTTCAGTTCTATATTTCCTATTTTTATCAGATCGCCGTCATGCACGTAGCCGCCCAGTGCAGGAGGTTCCTCGTTCAGAGGGAAGCCGAACATGCGGCAATACTCTGCCGTTCTCGGCAACAGAAATTCATCTTCCTTTCCGGCTTCAGCACTGACTCCAAATTCTCTGAGCATAAACGCATTGCCGAAAATATGGTCCAGATGCAAATGCGTATTCAGCAAATGTGTCACCGTAAGTCCGTTTTCTGCAATGAACTTCTTCAGCATCTGCTGCTCTTCCTGATAATAACATCCGGCATCAATTACAGCTGCCTGCAACGTTTCCTCGTCCCACACCACATAGCAGTTGACCGGAAACATATTGAATTCAAATGTCTTTATTTTCATATCGATTATCCGTTGATTGTGACATAAACCACTTTCTTGGTCTCAAAAAATTCCTCTTCAAAATAATCCTTCAAATCATACATAAGTGTCTGATGCTTTACAGGCATGACTTCCCGTTCCAGCTCACCGCCCTTCAGGCAGATCAGTCCGTTGGGAAGGGCATTGTGCTGTTCCTTCTTGATATTCTTGCGGATGATTTTCAGCAAGTCAGCCAGCGGCATGACGGCCCTGCTTACCACGAAGTCGAACAATTGCTTTTCTTCCTCCGCACGGCAATGACGGGTAGTGACGTTCTTCAAGCCGATGGCATTGGCTATTTCAGTAGCCACCTTCACTTTCTTGCCGATACTGTCTACCAGATGGAAATGTGTTTCCGGAAAGAGAATAGCCAGCGGAATTCCAGGGAAACCACCGCCGGTACCCAAATCCATCACAGTCGTTTCCGGACGGAACTGCATGACCTTGGCAATGCCCAGTGAATGCAGCACATGATGCTCATACAGGTTGGTAATGTCTTTTCGCGAAATCACGTTGATTTTGCTGTTCCAGTCGGTATATAGGTCATACAAAGCTGCAAATTGCTGTTGCTGAACCTCGCTCAGGTTCGGGAAATATTTTAAGATAATGTCCATGTACGATTATTTCTTGATTAAATAAGTATTGATTTCTTCATAGGGAACCGTCAGTTGGAAGCGTCCCATGTAATAAGGTGCAATGTCGTAGGTGTTATAAAGGAATGTCACTCCTTCTTTTTCGAGCAGGAAGTTGTCGGGCACATACAAGTCCGTGTCCAACAAGATACCTACCGCCTGAAGTCCCTCTACACAGGTCAGCGTATCTGTCTCCAGCTTTTTATTGGCTTCTGCCAGTAGCTTGTCCAGAATCAGCCGGCAGATATCCTCTTCAGCTCCTTTGGCAAACACTTCGCTCTTGTCCAGCTTTTTCCCATTGGCCGCATCAATGTTAACCCACTGTGCCCATGTGTTGGGATGTGCGCCTCCGGTATATTGGAAAGTAGTGACGGCATAATTCCATATACTGTCTTTACCTTCTTGCAGTTCCGAATTTATCTCATATTCGTAGTTATACCAGTTAGGAATTTCATCGGGCTTCATTCCGTTCTTCAAGTCGGTCTGATAACTTCCCTGCACATCCTTCAGGTAATCACCTGCCAGGCTTTCTTTGATAGACGAGACAAAGGCCTGTGGAGAAGCTGCTCCGGCATGTGCACTTGAAAAAGCATCCTCCAGCACCTGATTGATTACCTGCGTCAGCGAATCGTTCTTATTGGCCGACTTTAAATATTTAAAATTGATTTTTATCTGGCATTTAGGTGATTCCGTATTGGCTTCATCCAGATACACAGTCGTATCCATAGGAATGAAATCCACTGAAACTTCGTTTCCTCCGGCTGTCCCGTTTCCGATACACCCCGGTAGCATCATGGTGGAAAACAAGCCACACACGACAGAGGGGAATAAGCCTCTTTGTATTTTTTTCATCATGTTCAGACGTTTTTCTCAAAAAAATGATTTCTCTGTCTACAAATATAGCATAACTTCCCGAATTGCGATGTAAAAAGGAATTCTTTTTGTAAATCTTTGCCATTCACACCAAAAAATTTTTTCTTTGCAAAATGTAACCTTTTAAGAATTGAATGCCATGATTACAATAGAAAACTGGGGACTCATCTCTTATTCTGAAGCTTGGGAACGACAAACTGCTCTCTTCGATGAACTCATTGATGCCAAGCTGAACGGAAAACCTTATACCAACCGGATTATTTTCTGTCAGCATCCGCATGTCTACACCCTGGGAAAGCACGGAAAGGCAGCCAATATGCTGTTGAACCCCACACAGTTACAGACCATTCATGCCGAATTGTTTCAGGTAGACAGGGGAGGAGACATTACCTATCACGGACCAGGACAATGGGTGTGTTATCCAATTCTGAACCTGGAAGATTTTCACTTGGGTTTGAAGGAATACCTGCACCTGTTAGAAGAAGCGGTGATTCGTGTGTGCCGGACCTACGGCATAGAAGCCGCCAGAGTGCACAGGGCTACTGGCGTCTGGCTGGCTACGGGTACGCCCGAAGAACGTAAAATCTGTGCCATGGGGGTAAGAAGCAGCCATTTCGTTACGATGCACGGTCTTGCCCTGAATGTCAATACAGATTTAAGGTATTTCAGTTACATTCATCCCTGTGGGTTTATAGACAAGGGAGTCACTTCACTACAGGCTGAGTTACAGCAAGAAGTCCCGATGGATGAAGTGAGAGACAGACTGGAGCAACTGATTCTGGAATTATTAAAAGAAACGGCCTGACATATTCGTCAAGCCGTTTTCTTTTTCCTTATTGCCGACTGGCAAAATAAGCTTTTATCTGTTCGTTGATTTGCTGCATACCTTTTATGGAAGGATGCCCTCCCTGCTTGTCGATTCCTTTCAGTTCGATGCAAGGCACGTGATAGTATGCACAGATAGTCTTTACAGACTCATTGATTTCCGGTTTCAGGTCGCAGTTCAACAGAAAATAAATCTCCACGTTGGGATAACGGTACTGCATGTGTTCCAGCATATAAGCCATGGCCGGACGGAAACTGTACAAATCTTTTTTCGTCCAGTTTTCATACTGGTATTCACCGATGGGAGCCCCGGCCCAGCTGTCGTTCGTTGCTCCAAAAATGAAAATGAGGTCCGGACACCCCAGGTTGTTCATTCGTGTCACAAACGAGCGGTCGGAATAATCCTCTTTCCGGTAACCGGTGTGGCAGATAGTTGCACCCGAGAAAGAATTGTTTACGCACAGACGGTATCCGCTTTCCTTAATAAACTTATACCACCAGGTCTGGTCTACAGAACGGACATCGTTGTTTTTCCGCGGCTGCTGAAAGTACCACACGGCATTGGTATCAGGCTGAAGGTAATTCTCGAAAGTAGAGTACGAATCTCCTAAAATAGAAACAGCCTTCCGGGTCTGCGAAAATCCCATGGTGCAGACCAAAAGGAAGGAAAATAGCATTACATACGTTTTTTTCATGATGTGTCATTTAAAGTTTTTACAAATGTACGCGATAAAAAACAAAACAAACAGAAAAAAGTGATACAAAAGTGAGGCATTTTGTCGGTATACAAGTAATTGGGGTATGATTATCCGTAATATGTATATCGTGTTTTCCGAAAAATCAGGATATTTTTGTAAAATAAAAATTGTATTACCCATTCAAAACATAGCACATGGAACTAAATGATTTTTTGATGCACGTAGCCATGCGAAAACCGCTTGACACACCCGAAATTATGGAATTGCTTAACCGCATGAGTGACGAAGCCCGCCGCATTACATTCGAACTGAACGGATCGTATCACACCATGGAAGAAATCCGGGCACTGATGTCCCGGCTTTTTGGTCGGCCAGTAGACGACACTTTCCGGGTATTTCCTCCTTTTTATACTGATTTTGGGAAAAATATCCATATAGGAAAAGATGTGTTTATCAATGCCTGCTGCCATTTCCAGGACCAGGGTGGAGTGACATTGGGCGACGGTTGCCTGATTGGGCACAACGTGGTTTTCGCCACACTTAATCACGACATGAATCCGGAAAAGCGTGCGGCCATGACACCGGCTCCCATCGTACTGGGAAAACGCGTATGGGTAGGCTCTAACAGCACCATTCTGCAGGGAGTTACCATTGGTGACAACGCCATCATTGCAGCCGGAGCCGTCGTAACGAAAGACGTGCCGGCCAATACCGTAGTGGGAGGTGTGCCGACCAAATTCATACGGAACATAGAATAATCCGCTTTCTTGATAGAGTGATGTAAAAAGGCAAAGAAGATTATTTGCAATCCTTTTTTCACCTTTTATGTTTCCCGATGCAGAAACGTATGTTTTCCTTGCGTAAACCGTATGTTTCTGCGCAGGAAAACGTACGGTTTGCATAGCAAAAACATAAAAAATCGCCTGCCTCTTTGCCAATGAGACAGGCGACTTTTATCATATATATTTTAATGTTCAGGCAACCAGCCAGATGTATCCCAGCGGAATCAGAATACCCGCTAAAAGTAACCACTTTCCGCGTCCTGCCAGTCCATTTTTTCCCTTGACCATGAACAATCCGGATACGGCAAAGAATACCAGCGAAATGGCGAAAAAGTCGCCCATGAGATTCCATCCCTGAATGCGGTTGTAATGCAACCGGTTGAACCAGTACACCACCGGACGTTTTTCATGTACTTCATAATCTACACAACCGCTGGCTGCGTCATACACACCCACGCCGCCTTCCAGCATCAGGCGATGATGGCTTTCATCAATAGACAGCACCCGCTTTACAGGAGGCAAATCTTCCTGTCGGTTCCATGCCGCAAGGAGTTCTTCGGCCTGCATGCCTTTCTCCAGTTGAACGGCCGCTTCCGTGGTACGGAAAGCCGGATCCTTGCCATTCATGTGGTTCAGCAGGATGCCCGACACGGCATAAATCAGGCAGGCTCCTACCATCAGGTAGCCCAGGTCACGGTGCAGCACACGAAGCCAGTAGGAGAGGCTCTTATTCCGCCACTTCATATTCCGTGCCGTCTATGTAGTAAATGGAATAATAGTCCTTGTTATTGGCCTTCATCCATTCACGCATGCTCTGAATGTTGTTCATCTCCGCATCGCAGGTTTCGCCGTTGCCTTCTGCTTTTCCCTGCTTTTCCTTCAATTCTTCTTCCGCCTGGTCAATGTATTCCTTGGTCAGACGGTTCTCGCGAAGAATCCCTTTGATGATGACCTCTGAACCAATCAGCTCACGGTTGAATCCGCCGATATTGCCTTTTGCCTCCACACGTACGGAAGTCTTCTGGTCTTTTCCCATTACAAAGCAACGGCGTCCGGAATGCTTGCAGGTATGTGTGATGAATCCTTTCAGCACCACCTCCTTATCTACATTCTTTTCTGCATCCTTCAAAATGTCTTCCACATATTTTGCCTCACTGGCCGACAGAGCGGCAGTAGGCTGTTCCTGAGAGGTCTCTGATTTTTTGTTATTGTTCACACACGAGGTAGCCGTCAGCAGACAGGCCGCAGCTACGATAAAAAACAGTTTTTTCATTTTCAATTGAATTTATAGTTATTCATATTTATTCCAAGGAAGAAATAACAGTGCTACTATCCCGGATAAGCCGGCAGCGCACACGCATAGCGCCATCAGTATCCGTCTGTACAAAGATACCTTGTTTCTGCACAAAAAGAAAGTCAGGAGGGCTAAAAAGAAGCTCACCGCTAATCCCTTTGAAGAAAGATTACCCGCATAGAGATTCACAAAGGAACTCGTTTCGGAAGAAGGTGACAAACGGAACGGGAACAGCCATTCCGACAACTCATCCCACAAAACGCGCTTCCGGTCCTGATGATAGGAAGAGAGTGACTGAAGCGTCACGGCATCCAGTCCGTAGCAGTCCATTCCTTCCGCATCCGATACGCGTACGGTCCAGTAAAGCAGGTTTCCCAGAATGCTGATTTCGTCTTTCGTGATGTCTATCGGACGGATATCGAACGGCAGGAAGCGATAACCGCCTTCATCCGTGCTTTCCAGTAAGCCCATTTCACCTTTCTCGCCAAACAGATAGCCATAGAAACGCTTGTCGCTCGTCTCACTCATGACAAACCATTTGATGCCCAGCTGCGAACCGATACCCGTATCTTTCACGAAAGGCCGTCCGTTCACCATCTTCAGGTGGAAGAGAGCCCCTTTGCTGTCCAGACAGAAATAGCCCTCCTCATAGGGCTTTCTCACTGTAGGGTTTCCCCAATAAGCTTTTACCGGAAAGCTAAACCCTTTCTTGATAAGCTCTTTGGTGAAGATTTCACTCTTCTGCCGATTTACCGAATTGGACTGCGCATCGACAAAAGTCAGTTCACGGTCCATCCGGAAGTAGTCGCCGGGAAGCGTAAGATTTCCCCGTTTGGGCATGGCTTCCAGCAACACCCCCATAGCGGGTTGCGGAGAGAATACATCGACCGGACGAAAACGGAACATCACTTGTTTGCTCCGCAGGATTTTCACGTCGATGGCCTGTCCCTCCAGCGAATCGGGCAACTGGCCTTCCATGGCCAGCTGGCGATAATTCAGCAGCGGAAGCAGTGAATCGTATTGCGCACGAGGATACTCGTTGCCATGAATATCATAAAATGAATTCTTATGCTCGCGAAAGTCAATCACGCAAAGTTCCTTCAACCGGGCACTATAATACATCAGCGGATAACTGTGCGAATCGTCGGTCATTTTCTGTACCAGTGCCGGCACCGTCCAGGAAGCCAACAGGGTGACAGACACCAGAATGATTGAAAAAATGAGAGATTTATATTTCATTGTTCATTGTTTTTATTGTACACCATACTTGAACCGAATGCAGGATGAGAAAGGAAAGATAAAAGAAGCTGCCAGTATCCAGCCGATTCCTGCCCCGAACTGTGAATAGGCTCCGGGATAGGAGGAAACAAACAGCATGGACAGCAGTCCCACCGATACCACAATGCATAGCATCCGCTGTTTCCACTGGGGCTCGATACAAACCCACGCAGTGAAGCCATAGCCTGCCACTGCTGCCACTATCCAGGGAAGCAACTGCTGGAGCATCATTCCTACAACCTCGGAAGGCAGAAACAAACGAACCACAGCCGCCAGGACCAGCGAAAGCAGCAGACAAAGCAGCAAGACGACACTGAAACCATACCACAGCATGGAGGCCATAATTTGTGTTTCTCCTGCCGGAAGATGGAGTGTCAGCTTCAGCCGTTTCTGCGTCATTTCGGGCACATACTGCACGACTCCCAATGCAATTCCGGCCAGTGGCAGCAGGTACATCATCCACGGGGCAACCGATGTGCCCTGAAAAAGACAGCCATACCACACATTAACTGCTTCATTCAAACGGATTTCATGGGTAAGGTCGATGTAGGTATAACCCACGGCTACTGCCATCAGCAACAGCATCACCCCAATCAGGCGGCGGGTTTTCATCCATTCTTTATAAGACAAGGCTCTGAATAAATTCATGACATTAATATTTACCTGTTAAACCAATAAATGCATCTTCCAGCGAAAGATTCTCCTCTGTAATTTCCGTGACACCCATCGCCTTCAACCGTTGTTCGACTTCGGCCTTTGGCAGAAACGAATATACTTCCCATTTATCGCCCAATGCAGAGGGATACCAGAAGTCTTCATCGCCCTCCAGCTTAAATGTATCTCCCGGACGGGTGAAACGGTATCGCTTGAAATGGTGCATGATTTCCTTTACCGGCTTATGCAACAGCAAGCGGCCATAGTCCATGATCATACAATCATCTATCAGCAATTCCATGTCCTGAATGATGTGCGAAGTGAGAAAGACTGTCTTGTTCTCTGCCGACGCATATTCCCGAAGGTATTCCACAAACAGACGGCGATAGCCCGGGTCTAGTCCCATGGAAAAATCATCCAGAATCAGCAGTTCCGGGTCCTGGGCAAAAAGCAGTCCCAACGCTACCTGCGAACGCTGTCCGCACGACATGGTAGAGAGTTTCTGTGAAGGAAGTACCTGCAACTTTTTCAGCAATTCATAATAGGCCTCTTTCTTCCATTTCGGGAAGAAGACCGAATAAAATTTCTCTATCTGCGAAACCGTAAAATAGGCATGTTGCACATGGCCTTCCAGCAACAGTCCCACCTTCGATTTGGTAAGCGGAGAGAGGTGTTCCATCTCCTCACCAAACAGCCTGCACACGCCCGAACGAGGCTTCAGGTAACCGTTGAGGATATTGATGATGGTGGTTTTCCCTGTGCCGTTCTTTCCCAACAGGCCCAATACCTTTCCCTGCTCCACGTCGAAACTGAGATTTTCGTAAATCAAGCGGTTTCCGTAATAATGCGTAATATTTTCACACTCTATTATTTTACTCATTGTAGCACGATTAAATGATTAGTTCTTAAAATTTTACCCCTACCTTGATGACGGGTTGCACGAAATCCTTTCCCGCCATTGTAGTCGTAAAAGCCCTGGCATACATCACCTCGCACCGGACATAACCAGACAGAGCAGAAGTAATTTCTCTTTCATACCCCACGGCCGCATATGGCACCAGCCGAACAGCTGTCTGATAATCGTATTCTTCCACCAGCAAGTCTGCTCTTTCTGCCGGACGTTGCTGATCCTCCGATACACTGGCATATTGTCCGTCTTCTTTCATACAGCCCCATCCGCCCTGCAAGCCCAGTCCGGCGGAAGCAGTCCATACCTGCCGGCCTTTATACCAGTTTCTGGCCCCCTGAAGCCATAGCCCCATGACGTGCAGACTCTGCTTCCGGAAGAACGGATATTGCGATACCGTCACAGAACGGGAACGATAATCCAGCCGCACTTTGGCCGACCAGTCAGAACGGCTCTCTTTACCTCCTGAAAGGAGTTGATACGCCAACCAGGCACGCAGCTGGTCTCTGCTCATCACTTCATTGCTACCATAATAGACAATCTGCGATACGCCCAGTCCGTCCGTACTCTCCTTATAAGAATTTTCCCTGTTTTCCAGTGATTTCAATGCGATGCCCAGTTCCATCGCCTGAAAAAGTCGGGATTGCTGCCAGGTAAGCTTTGCACGGTAACCCACCTCATTCCCTGTATGAGTAGAGTAGGTGATGGAAGTCGAAGAACCGCTTCCAAAGCGTCCGGAAGTCTTTCGGATGAATACCTCCTGAAACCAGTGCAGGTCTCCGCGATGATACTGTCCCTGAAAGGCTACTTCATGCGTTTGGGTAAACAAGGGAGTCGTGTTCGAAGTATATCCACTTTCACCAAACACTTCACTGCGCCCGTAGAAACCTCCAAAACTGATGAGAGAAGTGTATTGACGGTCGGTCGTTCCATAGATGCCGAAGCCTACCGTTTCCACGTTGCGCAAATACCCGTAAGAAAGTCCGACTTGCCACCCGGAAAAAAGTTCATACGAGAAACCCGTCGACAAATGGAGGTTCATCAGGGAATTCTGATGCCGCAAGTCCTTGAACTTGGCGTAGTTTTCCGTACGGTATTCCAGTTGCCCTCCCCATGAAAGGCGAGGAGTGAGGAGGTAGCCTGCTTCTCCTCTGAGCATGTACCATTCATGCCGTTTCGTACCGGCTCCCGAGTCGTCCATCTCCACAATGTCAAAAGGCGTCTCTTCCGGATGCAGAAAAGCCGAACCCGACATGTGCTTGCCTTTTTCCGTGCCGTATGCCATGGCACCTCCTAATACCAGCCGCGAGTTCAGCCGCCAGTAGGATTCGATTGAGACCAATCCGCCCAACCGGCTGTCCGACTGATCATAATTCACCTGTTTTCCGCTTCCGTAACTGCCTTCCGCCTGAAGATAAGAGATGCGTCCGCACTCCATCCCCGACAGAAAAGAAGGATTGCTTCCGGCAGAAGCCGCATACCTCCACAAGGTTTCCTGAAAGTCCGTACGAAGAGGAGAGGAGGTCCCTGAGGGAACACTTCCCCAGGACCTGCCTCCCGCCACAAGTACAAGAAAAAAGCAAGCGATACAATAATGCTTCATGTTTAGTTTCTCAAAGAAGATTTGCTCCGCTGATGGAAGTCAGCTGTCGAATTGTTTGTATCCTGAAAAATAATTCTGGCTCCGTTTTTCAAGGATGCCTCGGCATCTATTCCGCTGGCATCGGTTGAATTTCCTACACCGAGCGAATAGTTATAGACCAGCTTTCCTTCATTCTCCGCAAGTGCTTCCGTAGCCTCTTTATCCACGTTGCGATACAAGGTATATCCCATGCCGCGGGTAAGTTCCACATAGCCTGCATCTACCGAGGGAAGAAGGCGCTTCTGGTTGCCGTCGGCTCCCTGCACGAATACTTCGATACCGTCTACTACCCATTCTGCCGGCACTTTCTTACGCGGCTGACTGGCACTTCCTCCATAAAGGTTGGTGGTGGATGCATCGTCTACAAAAGCCTGTAGGGTAGTACTTTCCGGACGGAACACAAAGAATGCCGGTCCGAACTGGCTGACAGGCCATGCATTACCCAAACCATATTTGTAAGCCTTCAAGTAATGGTCGGTAGAAATAAGTTCGGAAGGCGACGGATAGTATTTGGCATTGTTGAAGTCCTCAATGTCATACAGGCAGTAATAAGTACGGTTGGCCAGATTTACGGACTGAGAATAGGTCTGTGTGTGGTCGATGGCTCCATTCAGTGCAATCACCAGTTCTTTTCCGGCTTCCAGCTGTACCTGCTTGTCGAAATACCAGACAGCCGTTCCGGCCGGTATCCATCCTTCTGCCGCATAAAAGAGTTCACCGTTCACATAGTCCTTATTCGAAGCATGAGGATTGTAAGGATTTACCATACCCAGTGCAAAGTCGCTGATGTCGAGTGTTTCCGAAGAATTGTTATACAGCACGACATACTGGTCCATGGCAAACGTACCCGAGCCATCGTCTTTCGGACAGCCTCCTACATACAGTTCCTTAATCAGCACGGAACCTCCTAAAGACATTTCCAGTTTGATGGTAGCCTCTACCGTTTCCTGAGTCACATTGACCGATGTATTCAATCCATTGAAAAGATACACTTTGGCATCGGCCACCCGTTTGTCGGAAGCCGAAGCTTCATAAATACCTTGCGGCACTTCAAAAACAGCCACTCCTTCCGCATTGGTCGACTGACTGAAGGTGGTACTGCCCGACGTATTCTTCAGGGTTACGCTGACTCCCTCCACTGGTTCAAATCCGCTTCCCTCGGGATACACCAGCCGAATGCTTACACTGCTCACCTGATAACCACCGTTTTCTTTCTCTTTGCACGCGCTGAAAGCCAGTATCAGAATTAAGGCGCAGCACGCAGATAACATCTTTTTCATCATACTCATACGTGTTTATAGTTTTAATTTAAATGATATGCCATAGTTAAAGGGAGTGACCAGCGAAGAAGCAAACAGACTTCCCTCATTACCCGTCTGCCAGTTCTTTATCTTCTGCATGCTGTAGAAGAAATTATTGGCAAAGAATGACACCGTCAGGTACTTCCCGATTTCTTTTGAGACGTTCAGGTTGGCCGAGAAATAGGGAGAATATCCCTGCTTCCTGAACATATAGCCGGTGGTGCTTTTTACCACCAGTTTACTGAGTTCGTTATACAACTCCTTGTCATGTTCGGCAGCCCACAGGAACTTTTCCATGAACGGTATACGGGTTTCCATATCTTCTCTCGATACATAATACAGCGGATACGTAGCCACGTAACTGGCTCCGTTATAAATATCCGTCTGGGTAGACGAGGGAAGATAATCACTCTGCGAGTCGAGCACATAGCTCCGGGTTCCACCGCTGTATTCGCTCAGGTTCTGCCGCGTATTCAGAAGAGTACCCTCAAAACGCAGAGAGAAAATCATTCTGATTTTCGGCACATGCGTCACCAATGTCAGATTGGTATTCAGTCGCTGTGTCATGAATCCGTTATAATTGACGTTGCCACCTACATAATAACCGATGTATTTATAAGGCTGTCCGTCCGTATCGGTCAGGCTGCTGGTAGACGGTACCGTCACTTCGTCAATCCCTTTGTAGCGATAATACTTCCCGTCTATGCGGATGGAAGTATTGATTGCTTTTATCCGGTCAAAATCAAGCACCCATTCCAGTCCCATCCGTGAAGAGGAAGAACCGTTCACATTCATGACAGCCGACTGGAAATCATGAATCTCTTTATAGGCAAGCGTTTGAGAGGGAAGTATCCCGTTTTTGTCGGACACGGTCACGACTCCTGTCGTACGGTCAATGCTATACACCCTGTCTGTCGAAGGTATCAGGCAATTATTGAGCGCGCTCTGGTCGGTCAGCTTATAATCAAACGGAGTATAGATACGCGTACTGGTATAAGGCTTTGACAGGGTGTTATAGAAGAACGACAACGAAATCCGTACCCCCTTCAGACGAATGTCCATACCCGCTTCCCGCATAATGCTGTACTGCCATTGTAACTCCGGATTATAGACAGGAAGCACAGGATGGGTGTGATAAGCATAATAGGTTGTTCCGTCGGCCATTGCTCCAGGAGCAAAAGCTAAGCGGTCTACATACGTTTCCCGGGGATACAGCATCTCGAACGAAGGAAGTTTCACCGCCTTTCCCCATCCGGCACGAAGGGTCGCTCCCTGAAAGAAACCATGCTCTTTTTCGCCAAATGAATACTTGGCACTGAAACGGGGAGACAGACTGGATACGGTGCCATACACCGTGCCCGGGATAAAAGTCATGTCACTTCGGAGTCCTCCTTTAAGGAGCAGTTGCGAATGACGGAAAGGCAGGGCTATCTCTTCTTCTGTATACGCAGCCAAATTGTGCATGAAAGGCAATTCATCGTAACGGTATTCCCTCCAGGTGGGAGCGACCGACATGTCTTCATAATACGTTCCCTTACCCAGGTTACCTTCTCCTTTCATATCTGCTCCTGCCAGCAGGTTGCTGGTTACGCTCCCGATTTTATGGCTCCAGCGCGCTTTCAGGTAGGCAGTGTAATTTATGGGACGGCTGTCGTTGAATGAGGTCACGTACCAATAGCCGGTGGGCAATAAAATAATAGGTGAGGAGGGATCCTCTTCATATTTGGAAGCCACAAAATATCCTTCTTCGGTAGTATGCAGTGCAGGCTGGACGGACGAAGCCGACTGATTTTTCTTTTCTTCCACCCGGTTGTCAGCGTACGAGAAGGTCACCCCTCCACGCAAATTGGACAACCAGGGCGAGTTCAGCATATAGTTAAATGAAAGACTGCTCCATAACGCATTGTCCCGACTCTTGGTATAAGTTTCCTTAAAGGCATCCGGGTCGGCCTCGGTATTATTGCCTCCCACATTACCGTTCAGACTGAAATCGACAGACAAGGTTTTTCCGGTCTTTGTATGCAGGCTGTTAGAGTATCTCACACCAAAGGCATTGCGTACATACGAGGTGTAGGGTGATGCAATGTCGGACACAGAGTGAACCCGCTCATAGGACAGGTTCAGTACGCCTACTTTTCCTCCCAGTTCCACTCCTTTACTTACGGCATACGACTGGGTGGTAGGACGCACTGCCACATCGACAATCAGCGGACTTTTTCCTTTGCGTGTCACGATTTTTACCACTCCGTTGGTCAGGTCACCATATTCTACAGAAGGTACACCGGTGATGACTTCAATCCGTTCTACATTGCTGTTGCCTATGTTACGGGTATCCGTCCCGGAAGTAGAAGCGGCCGTAGCATTACCCGACAGGCGTACCCCGTCCATCTCAACTACGGTTCCGAAATCGGGATTCCCCATTTCAGTGCTTTCTCCTCGCAGCGTGATTACCTGAGTGGAAGAAGTCAAACTCTTGAACTTGCTGGTCTGTTCTCCGGGCAAGAGACTTAACGCGTCAGACACACTGACACTCTGTAAATGGTCCAGTGCCGTACGACCCAGCGTATATGCCGTAGTAGCATCTATGGCTTTCCTTTCTGCCGTAACAGTCACCTCATTCAGGGCCAACGTCTGTTCAGAAAGATATACCACGATGTTTTCCTTATCTTTTCTGACGTCCAGCTGTAATTTACATTCAGAATAGCCCAGACAACGCACCAGCACCTCATGCTTTCCTTCTGCCAGATGCTGAATGACGAACTTTCCTTGCGAATCGGTCATGGTACCGATACCACTTCCTTCAATCCACAAAGTCGCAAACTCCACCGGTACTTTCGACTTGGCATCGAGCACGGTTCCTGCTACCTTATACGACTGCCCCCAGGCAGTCAGACTGGCACTTGCGAAAAAGGCTAAAACGATTGTTTTCATATCCTGATGATTTCAGGCGCAAAGGTATCCTTATTGGCAAGCTGTGTCAATCGCCAAAATTAGGTAATAGGAGAGAGGCTACTCATCATATTTAGGTATTTCAAGTATTACTGACTAATAAACGATAAAGGAATTGGTAAGTGCGAAAGCTACATAATTATTGCTCTGCAATCAACGGCAAACACTCTGAGATACAGCGGTCATATTCTTTGGTCCCTTCATCCAGCTGATAATAGGGGCGAATATCGGTATGAACAAAACGCTTTGTCTTGTATTCCTTGCGTACCGCATTGTCTTTACATTTTTCTTCTTCCTCGGGTGTCGGTTTGCTATACCCTAAAAGTAATTTTTCCATGTTCCAGCGATTATGCTCCACCTCGGCCATCAGCTCAATCTGTTCGGATGTCAATCGCAAGGGGGGTGTTGTGCCAAAGCCCAGCGAACGAAGTTTCAAATCTACCGAATCGGCGCAATACAGGTTTGACCACTGGAGGGCCACTTGTAATTTATTCCATCCGTCTAACAATTCACTCTCCGAAGGGCAGGCTGCCGGACTGGATTTATACTTATTTTTAAAGTCATAAATATAGTTGACCAATTGTGCCCGACGAGTACTGTGACGGTCCAAGTCGAAACAATTAGTCAGCATACCGAACGGATACACATGCGAATAACGGTTCAACGATTCTTTCTTGATACGGTTGTTAAGCATATCGAGCAGCGCACTTGAGGTCTCCTGTCGGATAAAGACTGGGATATTCTGATCATAAATTACATCAGGCAGATAAAGCCCCATAGCCATACTTTGTGGCGGGAAGTTCAGGCAGATGGCGATAGACAGTTCCTGCTGTGGGTCCTTTGCCCATTGGGCTAGCAGCTGCTGTATTTCCGGAGTTTCGGCCTGTCCTTTGATAAACTCAAACTCTATATCCAGAAAGTTCACCTCTTTACCATATATCTGATTGGGAAGAATCGTATGGACTTTCTCAATCTGTTCCATGTTGCGGTAATAGCTTAAGGAAAGATCAAAGTAATGACGATAACGCCCCCTGAAAAAATTCATTTCTTTATCAGCATCTGCATCGATGAAAGTAATCCGACTTTTCAGTCGTTTGTCACGACAGAAATTAGGAAAGTGAAGCAAGTGTGCTGCTTCTACTCCCAGCGCAACTCCCATCCGGCTCATTCCGATGATGACGAAGTGAACGTACCGGTCACTTTCCCATGTAATCGGTTCACGGTCCAGTGCAGGATATTCCACTTTTGCATTTTCTTCCCCATAGTGTCTTTTCACTAATAACTTTTTAGCCCACTCTTCATAGAAGTTGAACGGGTGGAAATCAATTTGCTTACGCCACTCTTCGGCCAAATCCGAAACCTGGAAGGCAGCATAAGTAGTTTGATACTCAAACAATACCGATACTGTAATACGCGGGCAATTTGATTTCTTACGGTGAATTGCTACTATTTTCTGCAACGAGTCAATGTTAAGCGAATCATGGTCGTACTCATTCGACTCACCAATCAGGAAAATTTCGCGGGCACTGGTCGTATAGAGCTTTTCCAGTTCCTCCGTAGAGTTTCGTTGTGCGTGCAGAACCAGTACACGTTTCTCCTGCTCAGTGTCGAGCACGGTATGGATGCGGTTTCGTACTTCAGAGCTTGGTTGCACGCTTTGAATCAATATGTAGCAATCCTCGTATTGAGGGTCGGTACATATTTGCAGAACAAGCATCGGAACCATTTCGTCGAAACCGATAATTACAACATGCTTTTCAAGAGGATAAGAAATATTACCTTCGCGATAACGTTCTACATGACGTTCCAGCATGTTTGACACCACAGAAATCAATAATCCAGTAAAAAGCAACAATCCCATAATGGCCACAATCAGCGAGAACCAGCGTAATTCTGCCGGTACATTGGCCACGCTACCCGGATCGATAAAAAGGCAAATCAGTTGTAGCAGGCGTCCCATCGGGACTTCAGTGCCGGAGTTCGATGAAGGAGTGTCCGTAGGTTCCGGAAAGGAAAAGAACCAGCTAATCAGATAAATGAAGCCGAAAAAAAGCAACAGCACACCCGCTAACCAGGCAAACTGTGTACGTCCGTGGCCTGAGAAAGTCCGGTCAAAACGGAGTGTGAAAAAACGAATCAGCGAGTTCATAGGCGATACTTTACGGGGAGATTGAAATTATTTGCCTTCTTTAATTTTCTTGATTTCTTTTTCCAGTTCAGCTATTTTAAGATCTTTACGCTTTATCTCAATCTTGAGATTCTGCAACTCGTCATTGGTCTGTTCATTTAAGATTAGTTCCTCGCGACGAACGGATTCCCGATAGAGTGACAGCTCGGTGTCAAAAATCTGCTTGCGACTGTCCGTATAGATTTTCAGCAGTTGTCTGCCATAGTAGCCCGTCCAGCATATAGCGCACAAACCAACAATAGTCATTGTCACAAGAATAGGCCATGAATCATATTCAAAATAGGGTGAGAAAGCTAATACAACAATGACTAAGGCTGCTATTGCGAGAGTTCCTCCCATTGTCCAACAGAACCCGCGATAAATGCGCTTGATTCGTGCAATGACGGCTGAATCAATTGACCTTATAGAATACTTGCTGATTTTAAATCCGAGTTTAAGAATGAGTTTAAGGGTCTGGATAGCGGTATTCCGGTCGTATTCACGTTCAGTTTCGGGCAGCTCCTCGTATGCTACCAGACAAGGATGTTTCTTCTGCTGATCATCGCGTTGCTCACCGTAACTCCAGCCTTCATCAATGCGCCCTTTTGCCCATACTTCGTGTACGTTACGGGCCATTTGTTCAGTCAGTTCATTTAATGCTTCAGGAAGTACGATATGCTCTGTATCGAGAGGATTAGGGATATATGTTTTCATATTAATAGATATTAATTGTTTATACTATATTTCTTACTCAAAATTCAGCTAAATAACTTTTTAGCTCACATACAAAAATAAAAATAAAATATGAATCTTTTAGTTGATATATCTACAAATTTGTCTTCTTGTATATCATTTTCCATCTTTTGTAAAAAACAAGCAGTCGCCTGTCTCTTTATAATAAGGCAGACGACCACTTAAAGAGCAACCGTTTTCCACATCCTGGTCAACCCATACCCTACCTTGTTAACAGACTTTACTCAAAATAACCACCTTGACGATTATCTTGTGAACAATAATCGACCTCTTTACTCATCATATTTTATTATTTTTGAAATCAATCCATGTCAGTTTTTTCCATATCCATTCCAAAGGCCCTTGTCTGTGTTTCTTTAGCCACAGATTACTAGCTGCAAGTAGTACAACAAATATAATTATAGCTATAAAAAGGCAAGCTGTAGCTCCAGTTGATTTATAAAGATTGAAACCGAATCCATAAAACAAGGTGATGCCGATAATTGATTGTGTGATATAGTTTGTAAGACTCATTTTACCAAAAGGGATAAAAAGTCTTTGAAACTTATATCCATTGCCTTTGTCGTACCATAACAGGATAAAGCATCCAACAAGCAGCCCCATAAACAGGAAATTGCATATTGACGGAATAGCTATATCAAGGGGCATAAGAAGTGCTTTATTACCTTGGGCTATATCTGGATAGACCATTCGGGCTACATTCAAAGGAATAAAAAGAAGGGCTGACCATAAAGTTATCTTTTTCCATAAAGATATGGATTGGGGAATATTCTTAAAAAGAGACAGTCTTCCAGCAATCATTCCAAACAAAAACAATCCTCCAATCTGGAATATTCTTCCATTTTCTATTTGCCAGAGATTACCATACAATTGTCCGTAGGTTATGTTAGACTGTACAACTTCGAAAAAACTTCCGGATTGCATCACAGGTTTGGCCAAGGCTCCATACTTCATCCAGTGTTCACCGTATTCCAAGAAAGGAACATCATACAGACAGCATATTACCCTTATCCATTCTATCGGTTGTATAATCATCAATGAGGCTATTATGAGTATTTTCCTTGTAGAAAGATGAGAAACAGAGACAAGAAAGAGCCCCATTACCGCATATAGCAACAATATGTCGCCATTATAGAACAAAGAGTGTAACTGAGAAAACATTAAAAGAAGAAACATTCTCCATACAAATCTGCCCTTAAATGGAATCCCTCTTTTTTGAGCATTACTGAACTGAATGTAAAAACTGAACCCAAAAAGAAGAGAGAAAGTGGAGAAGGCTTTTCCCGCCATGATGAACCAGGTTGTATTCCATATCCCTTTATCTAACGATGTAAGCCATTGCGGATAATCATCCGGTATGTAATAGAGATTATAGTGTTCCAAACAATGTACAATTACAATTGCAAACAAGGCGATACCTCTTAAGGCATCTACTACTTCAATTCTATCAGCTGTCTTTGGGGGCATTTTTATTATAGTATTAAAATGGGTCAACGTAATAATCTGAGGGGTAAATCCGATAAATTTATATCTTTGCCGGAA